>Ga0194131_10002179_pt1 | contig 32411 bp, 27 predicted proteins | sample TA2KigO120mmetaG_FD_148631 | JGI IMG/M metagenome (GOLD analysis project Ga0194131, IMG submission 148631) | Freshwater microbial communities from Lake Tanganyika, Tanzania - TA2015053 Kigoma Offshore 120m | ecosystem: Environmental > Aquatic > Freshwater > Lake | place: Tanzania: Lake...
GTGTCAAGCAAGAATCCAGGCTAAAGTGTCAAGGATGTGTCCGGTCGCGCAACGTCATCCAGGAGACGTATGTGCGGGTCCTGGCGTACCTGAAGAAGCACCAGAAGCTGGACAACGCAGGTGCGCTCAGCGCCTTCGTCAACGCGGTCTGCGGGAACGTGCTGATGGAGCGTGTGCGGCACGATAGCCGGGCCAGAGCGGTGCAGGACACGTTCGAAGAGTACGCCGACCTGAGTCCCTTGCCAGAGGCCGCGATGGTGACCGCCGAGCGCCGGAGAGCAGTGACGCTGCTGATCCAAACGCTGTCCGCAAGCGATCAGGCGGTGCTGCGGGCGGTTTTCCTGGATGAGGAAGACCGGGATCAAGTCTGCGAGAGGATGGGGATCAGCCGGGACTATCTCCGTGTTCTGATCTTCCGGGCACGGAACCGCTTCCGCGCGGAGCTGCGGGGAGGATCCTTCCAGGCAGCCGGGATTTTTTTGTTAATCATGATACGGATTCAGTGGTGATTTCACTATTCATCTAGGAAAGCATGGACCACCAGACCGCCTCGCGTGACAGGTTTGCCGAACGGTATTCTTTCGGGGATCTGAACCCGGCCGAGTGCGAGGAATTTGAAGCGCATCTCTTTGATTGCACGGAGTGCAGCCGCGTGGTTCAAGAGTCCGCTGTCTTTGAGGCCAACCTCAAGGATGTGCTGCGGAATCAGGCACCCATGGCGAGGCTGGCTCCGGTGGTCGGGTTTCCCGGCAGGATCCGGAGATCGATTCCGGTGGCGATCGCGGCTGCGGCGGCAGGGGCTTTCCTTACGTGGTCTTTTACGCCGGGGGCAAGGGTGGTGCCCGCGGCTGCGCTTCTCATTCCGGCGGCACCGGAGACTCTCGGAGCTCCGGTTGCGATCGAGCGGCAGGCTGGCCAGGCGTTTTTTCTCCTGGCACTGGACCTGCCGGACGAAGAGGGCCCGGTCACTTGGGCGGTTCACCGGGCTAAGCCGGACGGTACACCAGATGGAAACCCCCTCGCAGGGGGGAAGCTCGCAGTTCGAGGAGACCAGACGAGTACGCAGTTGGGGATTCAGTTGCCAGGGGATACGATCCAGTCAGGCCGGTACGTCGCCGTGCTGAAGGCTGTGTCCGGGAAGACGACGCGTCATCCGTTCGTCGTCCGTTAATCAGAGCATAGGAGGGATATGCCAGAACCGAATCGGAAGTATTTTGGGGCGCATGCGTGCGGGCTGAGTGCGCGCATTCGGAGGCCCTTGGAAGTCAACGTGCCCGTACAGGCTTCGGTGGCGCTGCCAATAACAGGGGGAACGGCCGAGGGCGAGGTGAAGAACGGAAGTTTCCACGGCGGCATGATCCGGTTTGACCGGGTCTACTCGATGGTCGAGGGAGACTTCGGGGACCGGGAAACGGCCGCTCAATTCACGTTCGGAAATTGGAATGCGAATCCGTCGCCGATCGCGGCGAAAATCGTCTGCCAGGTGGAAGGGTTGACATACGTCAACCGTGGACCTTTGAGTGTGCGCACGCTCAGTATCGGATCCTTGAATCTCGAGATCAACAGCATCGCACGCTCGAATCTGCCCACATCGTTCACCGTGGCTACCTCCATCACCGGAGTGGTGCTTGACGGCGTGGCAAAGCTTGCGGTGACGCTGGCGCCCGAGGCGCTGAAAGCCACCTCCGATCAGTTGGCCCAAGCCTACGAACAGGACGAGCAGTTCTATCAGCGGTATGGACACATGGTGATTCCGCCTGTGCCATTGGCGGCCGGGGGTCCCAGGATGTTCCCGAAGGCGTACGGGATGACGGCGGCAACAGTCGTAGACAAGATTGAATGGGCTGGAGCGCCGCTCCCCGGGGTCGCCATTCATGGCAACTCAGTCGTGTTTCCGGACTTTGGCGTCATCCACTTCGGAGAGGTGATGCTGAGCCGGTTCACGCGGCGGATCTCCATGCTGCGCGTAGAGCTTGGGTCACCGGACGGCGGAGACTCCACCGCTGGCGAGGGATCGGGCGGCCAGCACGAGTATCCATAAGCTGGCGTTACCGCGGTGGCGGATGCGGAGGGAATCTTGCAGGCTGGCCGGTATTCTTGTTGGACAATATCTGAATGCGCCGGAGCGGACTGCTTGCACTTTTCCTCCTCCTCTGCACCTGCTCCCCCTCCGGTCACCCCCTAGCCGAAAGTGAACGCCTCTTCCGCGCCGGCAACTTCGCCGCCGCCGAGAAGCGCCTGGACCAGTGCCGGAATTGCGATGGCTGGCCGGCCCTTCTGCTGCGCGCGGAGTTGAAGCTGCGCCGCGGATCCGTGCAGGATGCGGCGCGCATCCTCGACTCGGCTCCGGCACTGGCGGATCCGCTATCCGCACTACGCCGGGACCGCTTGCGCGCGACCATCGCACTCCGCTCACCCGGAGTGGATGCCACGGCATTGACAGCCCGGTTCGGCGAGTTGGCGGCCCGGTCCCGGTCATTGAACTCGCGGCCCGAACAGATCGATGCGCTGCTCGGCCGCGGCCGCGCCGAACGGATGCGCGAGGACAACCAGCGCGCCAGCTCCACCTACCGGGAAGCGCGGGATCTCGCGCGCGCCAGCGGCGACCGGGTCCGGGAGGCGCTCTGTCTGTTCGGCGAGGCGGCGCTGCTGCTCTCCGGCGAGCGTTTCGATGCGGCGGCGCGGGTGCTGCGGCAAGGCCTGGAGTTGCTGCCACAACGGGACGCCGATGGATTCCGGGCGTTGCTGCTCGGCAACCTTGCCCATGCGCTCGCCAGGTCAGGCCAGTTTCCGGAAGCGCTCCGGGCGCGCCAAGAGGCGATCGACCTCGAAACCAGAGCCGGTGCCGGTGCCGATCTGGCCGAAGGGCTCGGCGACCTGGGCAATATCCACTACCGCATGGGGAACCTGAAGGAAGCGGCGCGCTTCTACGACCAGGCCGTCGGACAGGCGCGGACGGTCCAAGCGCAGCGGTCCGAGATGATCTATCTGTCCAACCGGGTGCTGGTCCTGTCGTCCCTGGGCGAAATTGACGCGGCACGGGCGGCGCTGGCACAGGCTCAGGCACTGGCGGACAAGGTGGACGGCGCAACCAAGCGGGACTTGATCCGGGCCGAGGCCCACGTGGCCGAAGCCAGTGGCGACCCGAAGCGCGCGGTGGAGTTGCTCCAACTCCACACCGCAGCCGAGCCCAGAGCCTTGATTCGATGGTCAAGCCATAACCGGCTCGGCCGGTTGCTGCAGAACGCGGAGCCCAAAAAGGCGCGGAATCACTTCGAGGCCGCGATCCGGGACATCGAGTCGCTGCACGGCAGGACCGAGTCGCTGGATGCATCCACCGCGTTTCTGAGTCCGGTGTTCGAACCCTACCAGCGGCTCCAGGAACTGCTCGCGGGACAAGGCGATCTCGCCGGTTCGCTGCGCGTGATCGAGGCGAGCCGCGCGCGCAGCTTGCCGGGACTGGCGCGGGGCGCGACTCCAGCGGGACTGCAGACGTTGGCACGTGGCTCGGGAGTGGCGCTGGTCTCCTATTGGGTCGCGCCCGCGGGGTCGCACGCCGACGTGATCACCGCGCGCGGCTGGCGGCGGATCAAGCTCCCGCCCGAAGCCGAAATCCGGGCGTTGGTCGCACGGCACCAAAAACTGATCCTGTCGCAGCGGAATCCGCGGGAGATGCCCGGTTCGGCGAGTTGGAAACTGGCGGACGCAGTGGGAGATCCGGTGTGGCAGGAGATCGGGCCTGGGCAACAGGTGGTCATCGTGCCGGATGGTCCGCTGTGGAACCTCAATTTCGAGACGTTGCCGGTGGGACAGCCGCGGCGCTACTGGATCGAGGAGGCTTCGATCACCGTGGCGCCGTCGTTGAGTAGTGTCAGGGCCGCCGGACCTGGGCCGGGCCCCCGCCGGCTGTTGCTGATCGGGGATCCCCTACAGTCGGAGCCGGAGTTCGGCGTGCTGTCGCGTGGGCCGGAAGAGGTGCGTGCGGTGGCGGGCACGTTCGAAGCCGGGCAGAGCGTGCGCTTGACCGGCGCTGAAGCCTCGGCTGAGGCTTACGCGCGGACCAACCTCGAAGGATTCACCCACATCCATTTCGCCGCCCATGCACTGAGCAATCCGAACGTGCCGCTGGACTCGGGCGTGATCCTGTCCGGGACGCGCCTGTATGCACGCGACATCGCGGAGAGAAAGCTCAACGCGCGCCTGGTCACGCTGTCCGGGTGCCGGGCGGCTGGTGAGACCGCCGTCCGGGGCGAAGGACTGCTCGGATTCGCGTGGGCGTTCCTGCACGCCGGAGCCGGATCGGTCGCCGCCGGAATCTGGGATGTCTCCCAGGACGCGGCACCGGTCTTGATGGAGCGCTTCTATGTGGGATTGCGCGCGGGAGCCACGCCGTCACGGGCACTGCGGGAAGCAAAGCTGTCGTTTCTGAAGAACGGCGGGAATCCGGCTAAGCCCTGGTACTGGGCGCCGCTGATCCACTACTCGGCCGAAATTTTTTAAGAAAAACGTCAGGGACGTGAAACGGGAGTTCGCCCAGTTTCACTATAAGGGTACAACGCTAAATTCCCGTGGTGAATGCCCGCGTGCCGTTCGGAGCGGCGGCGGGCCTCTTTTCTGGCGGCGGCGTGGATTTCAGGAGGAACGGACGGGGCGACTCGTCCGGGCCGGCCGCCGCCGGATTTTTTTCGTGAGCTATGTTTTCCCGTGAGATATGATGGCGGGAGATGCGGACCCGGACACTCGCGCTGATTCTGACTTGTACCGCGCTATGGGCGGGTACAGCCGACCGCCGGGTGGCGGAGTGGACGCTGACCATGGGCGGCAGGGTGGTCCTGCAAGGCCAGTCCGTCCGGTTGCACGACATCTCTCAGCTTCCGGCGGGCGACTTCGATGTTGTGGTGCTCGACTGGGTGGGTGTCAACGCGGATCCACCGGACCTGGAGCGCCTGACCGGACTCCGGGCGCTGCGGGAGCTGCACCTTGGAGGTCCGTTCTGGAATCGCAACGCCGACAGCGGACGGGATGGAAGCAAGGACCTGAAGTACCTGGCTCCGATCGCGACGCTCGAAGCGATTACCTTTGGCTATCACTTCCTTGACAATATCCGGTTCCGAGACGCAGGTCTGACGGAGATCAAAGGGCTCACCGGGATGCGTGAGCTGGTTTTGCGGCAATCCGGGGTCCAGGGACATACGCTCGAGCCGTTCCGCCAATTGCAGGCGTTCGATTGCACGCTGTGTCCGTTCGACGACGCGGGGTTAAAGAATCTGGCGGGGATGGCGGACATGAGGCGGTTGTGGATCGGCGACACGGCGGTCACCGACGCCGGGATGCAGGTTCTGGCCGGAATGGCCAAGCTTGAGGACCTCGACATCCACGGCACGGTGGTGACGGGCGCGGGACTCGCGCACTTGCAGAGCCTCACCGGACTCAGGAAACTGAACCTGATGGGGCTGCCAATCGGCGACGCCGACATCGCCTTCCTGTCCGGAATGAAACACCTCGAAGAGCTGAACCTCTACCGGACCCGCGTGACCAACGCCGGACTCGCACCCCTGCACCAGCTCCGCAAGCTCGCGGCGGTGGATCTGCGGTACAGCCGCGTGACGCGCGGCGGGGTTGAGTCGCTGACGGCTGCACTTCCATCGGTGCGCGTGCAGCACCTGGAGCTCGCGTCGCGTCCGAAAGCGGCGCGGGATGCGGCGGCGTTGCGTGGTGATGCCTGGCTTGCGGCGCTCGGCGGACGGCGCGCGGGGAACGCGGTGTTCCTGGCCGGGTCGGCGGTGACCGATGCGCAACTGGTGAAGCTGGCGGACCTGGGGGCCATCAGGCGGCTGGATCTGCCCGGTACGGAGATAGGGGACGCGGGCGTGGCCCACATCGCGCGCCTGGCCAGCATCGAGGAATTGAACCTCTCGAGCACATCGGTGTCCGACGCCGGAATCGCGGCTCTCAAGGCCCTGCCGAAGCTGCGCAAGCTGACCGTGCGGAACACCTACGTCGAAGGAACGGGGATCGAGTCGCTGCAGGCGCTCGAGGAACTGGACTTTCACGGATCGCCCGTTTCAAGCTCCGCAGTCGAGCGGCTTGGCACGCTTCCCAAGCTGCGGAAGCTGTCCCTAGCCGCCACCGATATCGCCGATGGGGCCCGGATCGAGGCGCTGCAACAGGTGCGCGAGCTTGACTTGCAGTCAACCGATCTCACCGACTCCGGACTCAAGGGCCTGGCCAAGCTCACCGGGCTGCGGGTGCTCGTGCTACGCGATGCGCGCCACACGGACGCGGCGCTCGAATCGATCGCCGGGCTGCCGGAACTCGAAACGCTCGACCTGGTCCGGACCAGGATCAGCGACAAGGGCATGGCGGCGCTGGGCAGGATCAAGAGCCTGCGGACTCTGCTGATCGATTATGCCGAGGTGCGCGACGAGGGCCTGGCTCCGCTGGCGGCGCTGTCCGGGCTGCTGGAGCTGAGTCTCGACAGCACGCTGATCACCGGCAAGGCGGTGGGGGTGTTGACGCAGCTCTCCGGCCTGAAGCGGCTGAATCTTTACCACACGCTGGTGGGCGAAGAGGCCCTGGCACAAATCAAACAGGCGCTGCCCGGCTGCACGATCATTTGGGACGGCAAGTCGAACCTTCCGAACCGCCGCAGGAGTTGACCCGCATGCAACTGCTTCCTCTTGTTCTCGCTTTCGCGATCCACGACGGCCAGCTTACGCGCGACGCCGCTGGCAACGTCGTGGAGGCCGATTTCACCGGAACCTGGATCACGGACGCCGATCTCGCCAAAGTGGGACGCATGCCGAAACTCCGCCGTCTGGTGCTGTCGCAGGCCAAGATCACCGATGCCGCCATGGAGCACCTGCGCGGATTGACGGAAGTCCGCGAGCTGGACTGCCACTACGCGGAGTACCTGACCGAGGATGGAGTGGCTCATATCACGGGCTGGAAGAAGATCGAGCGGTTGAACCTGCGGGGGACTCAGGTCACGAGCAAGGTGTTCGAGCATCTGGCGCGGATGACGTCGTTGCGCGACGTGGATATCGCGTTCACGCAGGTCGACGACGAGGGCTTCGAACAACTGGTTCAGCTTCCGCATCTTGAGCGGCTGGCGATGGGCGGCAACCGGCTGACCGGGTCGGCGGTTCAAGTGCTGCGTCCGATCCGGACACTGGTCCACTTGGACGTGGGCGGAATCCAGCGTGTCGATAGCGGGCTGTGGGGCCTGCCGCTGACTCCGGAGAATCTCCGCCGGCTCGGACAGTTGACGCAACTGCGGTCGTTGAATCTGAACGGCGCCACGCTGTCGGACCGGGGCACGGACCGGCCCGGGAATCCCGAAGCTGAGCGGGCGGAGATCCGCGACCTTTCGGCACTGGCGTCGTTGCGCCAGCTCGAATTTCTGGACCTCAGCCGGCTGCCGGTGACCGAAGCGGTGATCGCGCCGCTGCGCCAGCTCCCGAAGCTGCGCGAGATCCGGACGCGGATGACGGCGGTTCAGTCGGCGCGGTAGACAGGTCCCGAGGGATCCTGGGCGTGGCCGAGCTTCCAGGGCTCGAGCGCCGCGAGTTCGAACGATGCAGTGCGCTGGCGTAGCGATTCCATCTCCGCCGCGGTCATTGGCTTGGCGGTGCGGGCAAGCGCGAGATTGCTCTCAACATGGGAGATCTGGTCGCAGCCAAGGATCGCCGTCGAAACAGGCAGTGACCACGTGTAGCGCAGGCACTCTTCCACGGTCGCGGCCTTGTTCTTGAGGATCGCCCCCGCGCCGAGCGTCTTCATCGCAATCACGCCGATGTTCTTCTTGCGGGCGAGCGGAAGGGTCTCGTTCTCGAAACTCTTCTGCACGTTTCCGCCATCAGTGGCGCTGAGCGGAATCAGGACCGTGGCGAAGTCGTACATGCCCAGGATTTTGTTGATGATCTTAGGATCGGTGTGGCCGGTGACGCCGACGAAGCGGATCTTGCCCGCCTTCTTTGCCTTCTCGATCATTTCCATCACGCCGTTGCGAGCGAAGATGAATTCGATGTCCTCTTCGTTGATCACGTTGTGGACCTGGTAGATGTCGATGCGGTCGGTCCGCATGTTGGACAGGCTCTGGTCGAGGTCGAGCTGCGCTTGCGTGGCGGTGCGGTGGCGGGTCTTGGTCGAGATGACGACGTTGTCACGAATACCCTTGAAAGCGGCGCCGTAGCGGGCCTGGCTGAGTCCATAGGCGCCGGCGCCCGCAGTGTCGAAGTAGTTGACACCGAGATCGTAGCAGCGCTTGATGATGGCCTGTGCCTCGCGGCCGTCATCCAGCGTGCCGATGCGCGCTCCACCGAGCCCCATGATGGATACTTGCAACCCGGTCTTGCCGAGGGTCCGGCGTGGGACCCCGGTGGCGGCGAGCGCAGAGGCGGCAGCCATGGAGGTGGCGGAGAGAACGAAATCGCGTCGCGTGTTCGGCATGAGTCTGATTATAGCTGTCAGAGTTCGCCTTTTTTGGCGGCGGCGGTGATGTGGTCCGCGGCCCGGTAGGCTAGAGCCGCGATTGTGCAGGTGGGCTGCTGCCGCGCGCAGGTGACGAAGCTGCTTCCATCGACAAGGAACAGATTCCGGACCTCGTGCGCGCGATGGAACTTGTCGGTCACCGATGTGCGCGGATCGTTGCCCATGCGGCAGGATCCCATCAGGTGTCCGGTGAATGTGAGATCTCCGAACTCGCCGCCCCAGATCTTGCTTGCGCCCGCGGCTTCGAGGATCTCGCGCATCCGGTCGCGCGCAAAGGCCAGGATCTTGAGATCGTCCGGGTGGTTCTTGAACGTCATGCGGAGCGCGGGCAAACCCCAGGAGTCCTTGAGGTCCGGATCCAGGCTGATCGCGTTGGACTCAACCGCGAGGCAAGTGGTGTGCGCGAGCAGCGACATCATCCTCGTGAAGTAGTGGCCCAGGGCTTTTTTGTAGCCTTCGCCCCACCGCGGAACATCGCCTGGCAGGGCGCCCTGTGCGAATCCCACCGGGAACTGGTCGAACCGCGCATCAATGCCACAGCCTCCATAGAAGCCGCGTTTCGGGTCGGAGCCGTAGAAGTCGTGAATCAGGCGCGACACGTGCACGCCGCGATAGTCGTTCAGCGGATGCTCGAACAGCGCGTTCATCATCACGCCGGTGTCGCCCTGGAAGTACTTGCCCACCACGCCGTTCGAGTTCGCCAGTCCGTGCGGGAACCGTTTGGACTTGGACAGCAGCAGCAGGCGCGGAGTCTCGGCTCCGTTGGCGCACACCACCACCGCGCGCGCCTTTTGGAACACCTGCTTCTTGCGCGAATCGAAGTACACAACTCCGGTCACCCGGCCCTGGCCGTTGATCTCGATCTTGCGCACGTAGGAATTCGCCCGGATCTCGCAGCGGCCCGTTTTCTCCGCTTCCGGGATCACGGTGACCAGGCTCGACGACTTGGCGCCCACCTCGCATCCGTAGCCCTTGCAGAAGCTGCACTGCACGCACGCCGGGCGTCCGCGATAGGCACGCGAGAGGATCGCCATCGGTGCTGGATACGGGTGCAAACCGAGCTTCTTCGTGGCCCGTTCAAACAGCACGCCGGATGACTTCACCGGCAGTGGCGGCAACGGATACGGCCGCGACCGCGGTGGATCGAACGGCGCGCCAGATAGCCCGGAGACTCCCCACTCCTGTTCGACCTTGGTGTAGTACGGTTCGAGCTCGGCGTAGCTGATGGGCCAGTCCTGGAGGTCGGCGCCCGGCACCGCACCCCATCGCGTCCGTTCTTCAAAATCGGGTTCTTTGAAGCGCCAGAAGTTGCCGGTGAAGTGGACGGTTCCGCCGCCCACCTCGCATCCATAGAGTACAGCAGGCTGCTTCACCGCACGTTCCGACTCCGTCTTGCGGAACGTGTTGGGCTGGCGCTTCCAGTCGTTGATCAGGTTGCCTTGGTAGAACTTGACTTCATCGTGCGTGAAGTCCTTGTTCCGCAGATATGGACCCTGCTCGAGCACCACGACCCTGAAGCCAGCGGCGGATAGCTCTTTGGCGACGACGCCGCCCGCCGCGCCGGATCCGATGACGGCGAAGTCCACCGTCTCCGAGGGCTTGAACACGGCGGCGCTCATTGAATCTGCCGCTCCTGCGCGAAGCAGTACAGTGCCTTGAACGTGCGCAAGTAGATCCTGCCATCCACAAGCGCGGGAGTCGCCTTGGCCGGCTCGTGCATCTGGTTCACCTTGAGGATCTCCCACCGCGCGCCCGCCTTGAGCACCGTGATGGCGCCCTCTTCGCTCGCGGCATAGACCTTGCCGTCGGATGCTACCGGCGAAGCGAAGTATGCGCCAAGCGCGCCCTCCAGGCGGGCCTGCTTGAGGACCTCGCCCGTCTTGGGATCGATCGAGGTGAACACGCCGCCTTCCTTCAGCGTGTACAGCACGCCCTGGTAGATCAGCGGTGAGGGAACATTGGGAAGCGACTTCGCCGACTTCCACAGGAATCCGCTGTCCGTGATGTCGCCCTTGGCGCCAGCGATATTGTAGGCGCGCAGTCCGCTCTCGCCTTGCCGCCGCTCGCGGAACTGGTCCCAATCCCGAGCTTCGAGGAAGCCGGTGTCATCGAGGTCCAGATACTCGTCGAACCGGGCCTTCACCTTGGCGTCAGGAATCTCATCCTTCGAGAGCTTGCCGTCCTTGTTGGCGTCCATCCTGGCCAGCGCCTCTGCGAATTCCGGCACGTTCTCCTGCTGGCCCGGGGCGGACTCGGCCGAATACGTCGTGAAGTAGAGCGTGTCGCCGTCGAGCACTGGCGTCGGCTTGATTTGCCAGGGCAGCTTGCGAATGAACCAGACCTGCTTGCCGGTCCGCAGATCGTACGCCGTGAGCCGGTAGGAGCCCGCGATCAACACCTGATCCTTGTACAGCACCGGGGTCGCATAGCCCCGTTGCGCGACGGGACGCCCGGCGCGCCAGAGCACCTTGCCCGAGTTCTTGTCCAACGCAAGCAGGTAGGAATCCGTGTCCTGGTCGATGTTCATCAGCAGCGTGCCGCCCGCAAGCACTGGCGACGCTCCGTGTCCGAACGGATTGTTGAACGGACCGAGCGCCATGCGCCACATCTCGTTGCCATCCGGACCATAGCCGAGCAAGCCGAAATCCTGGAAGAACACGTAGACGTTGGCACCGTCGGAAACTGGGCTCGCGGACGCCGGCGAGTTGGCCCGCTGCATCTCCTGCACGCGCGGCCGGGGCGCCTCGCGCCGCCACAGGATCCGGCCCGTGGCGCGTTCCATGGCGATCGTGAACAGCTTGCCGTCCCCGGCCGCGGTGACGTAGATCCGTGGTCCGGCGAGTACCGGCGACGAGTAGCCTTCCGGCAGTGGGGTCCGCCAGAGGACGTTTTTGTCCGGCCCAAACTCGACCGGCAGGTCCCTGGCTTCGCCAAGTCCGGAAGAGTTCGGCCCCCGGAACTGGGGCCAGTCCGCCGCGGTGAGCAGCATTGGGAGAGCATGGAAGCAAACGCGGATCAGCACTCTACTACGCTACTCCAACTCTCGCCGCGCCACCAGGCGATACACTGAAAGTAGAATCAATGATCCGACCTCCACGCGCGGCCGCCGCGCTGGTGGCGTGGGCGTTCGTAGCGTCAGCTCAGCAGCGCAACCCATCCCCGGCGCGCACCGAGATGCAAAAAGCTGTCGATGAATTCCGGACCCAGAGCCGGAATCTGGGATTGCGCGCCGACTCGCCGGCCCGCCGAGACTCCCGGCAGCGGAGTGGATCCTGGCACGGGCGGCTGTTCGAAAACCTGCGGAACAACTTCCTCGACGCGGTACCGCACGAGATCGTGCAGCGCGGCGGGACCCAGGGCTTGCTCCGGCGCAACCAGTTCGGATTTAACGTCACCGGTCCCGTGTACGTGCCCAAGCTGTTCCACGGGGGACGAAACACGACATTTTCCGTCACTTATGAAGGAATGCGGGAGAAGGTGGCGCGCAGCCAGCTCCGCACGATCCCCACAATGGGGGAACGCACTGGCGACTGGGCGCATGTCGTCGATCAGGCGGGCCAGCCGCTTTCCATCTACGATCCGGCGACAACGAGTCCGAATCCGGCGTACGGCCCCGGACAGCCGGTCACGCGGAACAACCTCCAGTACAACCGTCTGCCGTTCCCTGGGAACCGGATTCCTACGGCGCGGCTGAATCCGGTGGCGAAGGATACGATGCAATATTATCCGGCTCCCAATGCCGACGCCGGCCCCTTCTTCCGCAACAACTATTTCATCGTTGCCCCGGAAGTGAACCGCGCCGACGGGATCATCGCGCGAGTGGATCACACGGCGAGCGACCGGCACCGGCTCGGCTGCGGCATCAACTATTCGAACGGACACGACGGGCAAGCGCCGTACTTCCCCACCATCGCCAACTCAGGGTCTGTCCCGCGCGACCGGCGCAGCCGCCGCCTGACCGCGGAGCACGTTTTCACTCAGTCGGCGCGCAACATCAACACACTCACGCTCGACGCGTCCACGGACCAGTCCGAAAACCGGCCGAGCCTGGACTCCACCGGGCAGCCGTTTCCCTTTTACCGTTTCAATTCGACCTACCTCGGCATGGGCCAGTCCTACCCGTTGTCCCGCAACGCACGCAACACCTACACCGCGACCGACTCCTTCTCCAGCCGCTGGAAGGAACACCGGCTGCGCGCGATCGTCCAGCTCACGCGGGAGCAGATCAACACGTTCTGGCCACAGTATCCCAACGGCGCATTCCGCTTCGGCGCGGGATACACAAGCCTGCCGGGCATCGTCAACACCGGCCATCCATTCGCCAGCTTCCTGCTGGGGGCGCCGGAGACTGTGGAACAGAGCATCGTCATCTCACCTTCCTACTTCCGGCGGTCGCGCGGCCTGGTTGGCCTGCGCGACCAGGTGGATCTCCGGCCAGGTCTCACGCTGAGTCTCGGGCTTAACTTCGATGGCGCCACGCCGCGCGTCGAAAGGTACGACCGCCAGTCCACCGTGGCTTTCGACCGCACCAATCCGTTCAACGGACGGCCCGGCGCAATGATCGTTGCCGGGCACGAAGGGACTCCCCGCGCTTTTCAGCCGCTCCAGCTCAAGGCCGAGCCCAGCGCAAGTATCGCCTGGAACATCCTTGGACGCACGCGGTCTGTGGCACGGGCTGGCTACTCGCGATCCTACACGCCAACTCCGGTGTACCTGGGCCAGTGGGGCACGCAGGCCTTCAACGGATCTCCCACCTGGGTGTCGCTCAACCCGCAGCTCGATCCGGCATTCGTGCTTTCCGGCAGCTTTCCCCCGTTGCCGCGGCCGTTTCCGGATCCACGTCCAGAGAGCGCCAACTTCACCACGGCCGACCTGATCGAGCCAACGGGCCGCCAGCCAACCTACCAGTCCGCGTCACTGTCGGCGGAGCACGAACTGCCGGGCGCGGCGGTAGTCACCGTCGGCTTTGGACACTCCGAGGGCCGCAACATGTTCCTCAGTAACTCAGGCTCGAATCCCAACGCCATTCATCTTGACAACCTGGCTCTGCGGGACCGGCTGAACGACGAGAACTTCAACCGCTCGTTGCGGCCGTTTCCGCACTACCAGCGGTTCGACGTCTACAGTTCATGGCCGGAGGGCCGGTATCAGCGCGACGCCGGCTACGTGCGGCTTGAAAAGCGGGCGTCGGGCGGGCTGTCGGTTTCGGCCTACTACGAGTTCTCCAAGCAGATGGACAACTATTCGGGTCCCTACGGCATTCAGGATTTCTTCAACCGGCGCAACGAATGGTCGCTGACGGCTTCGAACACTCCGCACCGGTTCACGCTCACCTACATGTACGAGCTACCGCTTGGCGCCAACCGGGCTCTGTTGACGGTCACCGATTGGCGGCGGCACTTCGTCGAGGGATGGTCGCTGAGCGGACAAAGCACGGTGGCAAGCGGCGAGCCCGTGGCGCTGCGTCCGCAGTTCAACAATACCGGCGGACTGGTCGACGCACTCAACGTCAACGCCGTCCCTGGGGTCGATCCGCATGTACCGGATCCTGGCCCGAACCAGTGGTTCAACCCGGCGGCGTTCTCCCATCCCTCGGATTTCAGCCTCGGCAACGCAGCGCGTACGCATCCTTCGCTGCGCATGCCGATCAATCAGAATCACGACCTTTCGGTGAACAAGCGGATTCCGCTGACGCCGGAGCGTAGCGTCGAGTTCAGCGCGGTGGGTTTGAACTTCATCAACCACGCCGACTGGACCGAGCCCGACACGGTGATCGGGCCGCCGAACGCACCCAACGTGAACGCGGGCAAGATCATTGGATCGCGCGGAAGCCGCGTGGTCCAGCTCGGAGTGAGGTTCAATTTCTGATGCGGCTCGCAACGTTCCTTACCGCCGCCACAATGTTCGCCGCGGGCCCGCCGCGGACGACGCTGCACGTACCCTATTGGGTGGAGGGCGACCCTGTGACGTCAATCCAGGCAACGGTGGATGGCAAACCCGCCCGCGTGGTCCGGGCTCACGGTCCCCGGCACGACATGATGTTGCTCGTCGTCCTCGATCTGGCTGGCGACCTGGCGCTGGCCTATCCAGCCCGCGAAGCTGTGATCGCCTCCATCAACGAGCTTCCCGCGAACGTCTACGCCGGACTCCTGCGCGCGCAGGACGGACTTCAAGTCCTGCTCGATCCGGGACCGGACCGGGCCAAGGCGGCCGACACCATCCGCTCGTTGAACATCAGTGGACGCGCGGGTCTGCTGGGTACAGTCGAAACCGCGCTGCAGATTGCCGATGCGGTGACCGCGAAGGCAAGCGTGCGGATCGCCGTCCTCTACGTCACGGATTCCACGATCGGAAACTACCGGGAGGATTACACGAATCCCGTGATCAATTCGAGCGACTCCCGCGACATGAGCCGCCGGTTTCCCGAGGGTTTGATCAAGGAGAAGATCTCGCAGCTCCTGGCCTCGATCAGCGTAGCAGAAGCGCCGCTGTTCATTGTCCATCTGAACTATCAGAACGACCGTCTGAACGAGGCCTATCAGACAGGGCTGGTGGAGATCGCCGCCTCCACCGGCGGCAACGCCGAGTTTTGCCGTTCGGTGGCTGAGATTCCGGCGGCGGTGGGATCCACGTTCCAACGGATTCTCGCCGCGCACACGGCCGAGATCCAACTGCCGGTGACCAAAGTCCGGCAGGTGAGTTTGGAATTGGCTGCGGAAGGCCGTGTGTTGAAACACCGGCAGCGAATCGCGATCCGGAGGTGATCATGCGTATCCTCACGGTTGTACTCGCTCTTGCACTTGCGGTGGTTGCCGTGCGGTGGCGGAAGGAGGCGGCATCGACGCAAGAGCTGCGCGCCGAGATCGCGCGCCTGAATGCAATCTCCGCCGCGCCTCCGGCGGTTGAGCCGCCGAAAGCAGCCGCCGATCCCGCGCCCGCTCCCCCTGCACCTTCCACGCGGGTCGAAGAACGCACCATCGTCAAGCAAGATACGGCGACCCTTGACGCGCTCGTTAAGCTGGCCGATGAGAAGCAGACCCGTCTCGCCACGGCACAGAAGAGCCTCGGGGATGCCGAGAACCGGATCCACGAACTCGAAGAAAAGTCCGCAGCCGCCGAAGCTGAGATCCGAAAACTTGCGGCCGCGGAGACCGATCTGAAAGACCGTCTGGAAACAGCGAACCGGGTGAACGCCGCGCTCGAAGCGGAGGTGAAGGGACGGAGCGAGCGCGTGGTTCGAATCGAGACATCGAACCGTGAGTTATTGTCCCGGCAGGAAGAGAACGCCCGCAATTTGGCGCGCCTCCGCAAGGCGGCCGAGGAGATCGAGGACCTCAGCCGCCGCCGCGACCTACATCTGAACAATCTGCAGCGCCGCTACCGCGAAGTGACGGACCAGTACCGCTCACTCGCGGTGCGAGGCGCGGAACTGCCCGCCGGCGTCGACCTTTCCCGTATCCAGAGCGCGATTGCACTGGCCGAGGACGACCTCAGGCAACTGCAGGCGTTGGGTGCGCAGGCGGCGCGTCTCCAAAAGGAGCTGGCCGCCGCCCGCCGCTGATCCGGACTACGCGCGTGTCATCTTCTTGTTGAAGATGCTCTCGGCGATCCACAGCCCAAGGGGCACTCCGCCGATTTGCTTGTCGTACTTGTCCTGGTCGCCTTCCGCGAACGCATCGAAGATCCAGTGGACTCCCAGGTACACGCGGCTCTCACCGTTCTCGCGAATCATGTCCCACAGTCCTTTGGGGAAGTGGCGGACGTACCGCGGCCGGGCCGTACCCGCGTTGTCGCGTGTCTTGCCGTCGTACTCATCGGAGACAAACGACGTCAGCAGCATGTCGGGATTCTTCGAACCGATTCCGTACCATAACCGGACCACCTGCAGGGAAGCCGCGCCAAACGTCGCGTGCCCGGACGGATAGGCAGGGAAGTCCGGCGTAAAGTTCTTCTTCGAAGAGTTCGACGCCGGAGCGCCCATCGGGAGCCACGCCGGATCGCAATCGGCGGCCATCGGTCCGGCTTGCACCGAACCCAGTGGACCCATGCCGCTGTCGTGTTCGCGGATCCCGACCACCGGACGCCACAGGTCGTAGCGATACTTTTCCTTCCACGCCAGGATCCCGGCGTCGGCCATCGCCACGTTGGCCATCGTGAGCAGCCGCAACTGGTCCACCGGGTCGGTGGTTCCCTGCGCCTCCATGACCTTAAGTACGATCTGATTGTAAAGCCGGGGCGGCGTGCCAAGGCCGTTGGCGCCGTCGTAGCCCCAGTACACACCGATCACCGTCTGCTCGGGCGTCCGTGCGGCAGATCCCGCCGTTTCCTGCCATCCGTGCTTGATCCCCAACCGCCGCACTTGTTCGAGCGCGGTTGCATAGTCCGCACTGCCTGGCATCGGTGGAGGAGCCAGAGTGAACGCGTTGCTCGAGAACAGCTTGGCGGAATCGCCATAGTAGGGAGCATGGAATCCCTGCGGGTTGTCCGGGTCGGGACGGTGCGCGCCGCGTGCGGCTGAGGGTGAATAACCCGCATCGCCGGCCCCCGGATCATCCTTGCGCAGGTTGTTGATGAAATTGGCGATGGCGACACCGAACATGTGGCCCTTCGACGCGTCGCCACCGGACATCGGCGCGGCGGCGAGCTTGGCGTCAAATGCAGCTTTCTGGCTCGGAAAGAGCTTGGTGAGCATGAAGTAGGCCGCCGAGGCCACGGCGGCGTCCGCCGATGCTCCCGCTCCCGGAGACGGGACGCCTGGCAATCCGCTCGTGTATGGGGTGAATGTTGTGGGCGTGTTGATGCCAAAGTAGGCGTCATGCATCGCCAAATGGACGAGAGCCAGCGCACGCGCGCTCAGCGTCGGTCCCGTGTTTTCGCGGTTGCCGTTTGAATGGCTTTCTTTGTTGGCGTCCAGGGCAACGCCGTTCCAGAACAGAATCGAGTTCAATTCCGCCCTCCTTCAAAGGCAAGAGTGGCGGAAACCGGCGGAAGCGTTACAGGGCGGAGTCGCCTCTTTCGTCGTTACGGATCCGGATCGACTCCTCGACGTTGTAGATGAAAATCTTGCCGTCGCCGATCTTTCCGGTGCGGGCGGACTGCACGACTGCTTTCACCACTTCGTCCTTGCGGCCGTCGGAGACCACCAGCTCCAGCTTGACCTTGGGCAGCAGGTCCACCTGGTATTCGCGCCCGCGGTAGACCTCCTTGTGTCCCTTCTGCCGCCCGTGTCCGCGGACTTCGGTGACGGTCATGCCGTCCACGCCGATTGCCTTGAGGGCTTCCTTGACTTCCTCCAGTTTGAAGGGCTGAATAATGGCTTCGATCTTTTTCACGGGGATTCGCTCCTAGGACTCTAAATTGTACCCCTCTTCGCCGTGCAGACTCACATCGAGCCCGGAAATCTCCTGATGCTGCTCCACGCGCAGCCCGACCAGGATGTCGCACAGTTTGAGAATCAGGTAGGTCCCCACGATCGCGAGTCCGATGCCAATCGCCGCGCCAATCGCCTGATTGAAGATCTGGCCGGAGTTTCCGTCCACCCATCCGAGCGGCGCCGGGACGCCATTGACCTTCAATGCGTCGTTGATCTTGTTGGTGGCGAACACGCCGGTGAACAGGCATCCCATTGTGCCTCCTACCCCGTGGACGCCGAACGCGTCGAGCGAATCGTCATAGCCGAACTTGTCCTTGACCTTGGCCACCATGTAGTAGCAGACGATGCCAGCGGTGAGACCGATGAGCATCGCGGCTTGCGGCTGCACGAATCCGGACGACTGGGTGATAGTCGCCAGTCCCGCGACGGATCCGGAGACGATGCCCAGCACGCTGGGCCGGCCGTTGCGGTACCACTCGGCAACCGCCCATCCAATGGCGCCGGTGGCCGAGGCGAGATGAGTGTTGACAAAAGCGCTTGATGCGAGTCCCGACGCGGCGAGCGCGCTTCCCGCATTGAACCCGAACCAGCCGACCCACAGCATGCAGGCGCCGATGAAGCACAGCACCAGACTGTGCGGCCGCGTCTGATCGGGGTATCCGACCCGCTTGCCCAGGTACAACGCGCACACCAGCGCCGAGACTCCCGACGAGATGTGGACCACGGTGCCGCCGGCGAAATCGAACACCGGAATTTTGCCGCCCAGGTAGGCGTTCAGCAGTCCACCCTTGCCCCAGATCATATGGGCCAGCGGGATGTAGACAATGAGGGTCCACAGAACGCTGAACAGCAGCATCGCCGTGAACTTGACACGCTCGGCGTAGGCGCCCGTGATCAGCGCGGGTGTGATGATGGCGAACATCATCTGGTACACCATGAACGTCAACTGCGGGATCGTCGCCGCGTAGTCGCCGTTCGGCGCGGTGCCCACTCCGTTGAGAAATATGTATTGGAACCCGCCCATGTAGGGGCAGGCCTCCCCGAACGCCAGACTGTAGCCGATCACGGCCCACAGCACCGTGATCACCGCCTGCATCGCAAAGCTCTGGACCATGATGTTGAGCACGTTCTTGCGGCGCACCAAACCGCCGTAGAACAGCGCCAGGCCGGGACCCGTCATCATGAGCACCAGCGCGGCGCTCACCAGCATCCACGCATTATCACCGGCGGACTGGGCCGCTTGAATCGCCGCCTTCATGGCGTCCGGGTCCGGCGTCTGGGCCGGGAGCAGTGCACAACAAAGTGCGGCGAGGAAAAACTGTCGTAGCTTCATCTCGGAGCCTCGCTTTCAGAGGGAGGTTATCAAAATTGGGGGGATCGAGTCTCGCAAATTTTCTTTATCGGGCCGATCAGATTTTTTTTGGAAACCCGGGCAGCCGGATCTCAGCGGGCGTCGAAGGTGACGCTCGACGTGGCGCTGAACTTGCGATAGTTCAAATACTTGATCGACATTCGCATCCGCAGCGGACCGTTGGCGAACGGAAGCGTGTCGTCGGAATGCGTGTGGACCGGAAACCAGTGCCCGTCCACTTTGTCGCGGAAGGTGGTGAAACGGGGAAACAGGTTCTCCTCCCGCTTGGAGAACATCTGGGGGACAGCCACTCCTTCGGTCTTGAACACCGAGTAGTCGCGCTTGTCAACCCACAAGATGCCGTCGAACAGGCGCTGGCCCTGGTGGGTCTGGCGCGGCCGGACCTGCAACAACCAGCAGTCGACGCCATCGGCGGCTTCCTCGCCCTTGAAACGCGTTTCGTAGAGCCACAAGTCCTCGGAGGTGAACAGGAACGGCTGGACGTCGCGGATATCGCGAAAGTCCTCGTCCGTGAGCCGCAGCCGGACCAGGCTCTGGAACGGCTTGCCCACCATCCGCTCAATCCGGCCGGTTTCGGGCGAGAAGACCACCTCGCGGGTCTCGCGGTAATCGCCCGCACGGCCGCCCCGCGGCGCCATCTCCTCGATCAACACCTCTTGGCGGTAGGTGTAGTTCATCCGGGCCTCGCGCTCCTGGGCCTCGCGCGCAGCCACCAGCTTGGCCAGGTTCGGTGGAGGCTGAGCCGCTACGCTCGATGCTAGGATGAGAACTCCGATGCAAAAGGCGGTGGACACGATTCTTGCCATGAGTATACCGCCTGCGGTCATGGCGAGTTTGCTTGCCGCCTTCCTGATCGAGCTGGCCTGCTTTTTTTCGACTTCCCGGCGCGGACTGTGGACGCCAGCGCGGCTGATGGCCAGCGCGATCGTCCCGTATCTGCTGTTCAGCATTCCATCGGGGCAGTTCCGCGTCGAATCGCTGGCCCTGCTGGCCGTGCTTTGCGGCGGAGCAGTCTGGTGGCTTGCGGTCTGGAAGCATCCAGTGGCGGAGTTCGTCTACCTGGCATTCATCGGCGCGGCCTATATCGGCGGATGGCACAAGCGCGTCTATACGAGTCCGGTTGAGGGACTCGAACTCTCCGCGCTCGGCCAGTTGCTTTGGTTCCGGCTGGCGCTCAACGCGTTCCTGCTGCACCGGGACACTTCGCATCTCAGCTTCGGATTCCTGCCGCGCGCCGCGGACTGGCGGACCGGCGCCGCGGCGTACGCTTTGAGCATGCCGGTTCTGGCGCTGGCCGCCTACCTGATCGGAGCAGGGCAATTCCGGGCTGTCAACGGGATCGCGTGGAAAGCGCCACTGCTGTTCCTTGGGTTGCTGCTCGTGGTGTCTGTCTTCGAGGAGTTCCTGTTCCGTGGCGTGGTGCTCGAGCGCCTGAAGAAGTTGTGGGGCGTGCCCGCCGCGCTGGTGATCAGCAGCCTGGCGTTTGGCGCGGTCCACCTCTGGTACGCCCACAAATTTCCCAACTGGAAGGTAGTCGCGCTGGCCTCGGTGGCGGGGCTGTTCTACGGCGGAGTGTACCTGAGGACCGCCTCGATCCGCGCGGCGATGGTGACCCACGCGCTGGTCGCCACCACCTGGAAAACGCTACTCGGATAGCCGTCCGGAGCTAAGCACCACCTTTAGGTCGTGTTATGCTGATCTCAACCCGGATGAGCCTGCTGTCCTACGTCACGCCCCATGGGATCACGGTGTCCCGCAAGGCGTCCAGCGTTCCTTTTGAGGGGGGTTTGCGCGACCTGCCAGCCGTGCTCGACCGCCACCGGGGCATCTACCTTTCCTCGGGCTACGAGTTCCCCGGCCGCTACTCGCGGTGGGACATCGCCTCCAGCATGCCGCCGCTCGAAATCGTGGGCGCGGGCCGGATCGCCGAGTTCCGCCCGCTGAATCAACGGGGCGAGGTCCTGTGCCGGATGCTCGACGCCGTGTTGCACGAACACCCGCACTGGGAATCGTTTGGCTGGGAAGGCGGGGGCCTCAAGGGGACCCTGAAGGGGCTCTCCAGCTTGTTCCCGGAAGAAGAGCGCAGCCGGCAGCCGTCCGGATTCACGATACTCCGGGCGCTGATCGAAGAATTCAAGAACCCGGAGGACTCGCGGCTGGCGCTCATCGGCGCGTTCGGCTACGATCTCCTGTTTCAGTTCGATCCAATCGATCTCAAGCTGCCGCGCACGGGCGCCAAGGATTTCCGGCTGTTCCTGTGCGACGACATCTACTTTGTCGACCGCAAGCGGGAGGTCATCGAGCGCTTCGAGTACGAATTCAGTTTCGGGGCCCTCTCCACCGATGGACACGAGCGCGGCGGTGAACGGATCCCTCCACCGCCAGCAACCGGCACTGGCGACATCACCTCCGACCACACGCCCGAAGAGTACATGGCCAAGGTCCGCACGCTGCAGGAGGGCATGAAGCGCGGCGACTTTTACGAAGTCGTCATCCGCCAGACGTTCAGCGCGCCGTATCAGGGCAGCGCGGCCGAGCTGTTCCAGCGCGTGCAAAAGGCTTCGCCGAGCCCCTACGAATTCCTGATCCAGTTCGGCGACGAGGCTCTTGTGGGCGCCTCACCCGAGATGTTCGTGCGGGTGGAGGGATCGCGGGTCGAGACCTGCCCGATCTCGGGCACGGCGCGGCGGACGGGCGATCCACTGCGCGACGCCGACAACATCCGCGAGCTGCTCGGGTCCGCCAAGGAGGAGTCCGAGCTGACCATGTGCACGGATGTCGACCGTAACGACAAGTCGCGCGTCAGCATTCCCGGTTCGGTGAAGGTGATCGGACGGAGGCTCATCGAATCCTACGCAGGCGTGTTCCATACGGTCGATCATGTGGAAGGCATCCTGGAACCGCAGTACGATTCGCTCGATGCATTCCTGACGCACATGTGGGCCGTGACCGTGATCGGCGCGCCTAAGAAGTGGGCCGCGCAGGCGATCGAGAATCTCGAAAAGAGCGCCCGCGGCTGGTACGGCGGCGCGGTGGGGATGATCTCGTTGAGCGGCGACATCAACACCGGAATCCTGATCCGTACGGTCCATCTGCGCAACGGGATCGCGGGGTATCCGGCGGGGGCGACGATCCTCTACGATTCGATTCCCGAAAACGAGGAGTTGGAAACGCGCCACAAAGCCGCGGTCTTCTTCCGGGCGCTGCATCCTCAGCCGGAAGCGGCGCCGCGTCCGTCGTTCGAACCGGGGCAGTCCGGCAAGGGCCTGCGGATGCTCCTGGTCGACAACGAGGACTGCTTCATCCACACGCTGGCCAACTACGCCCGGCAGACGGGCGCGGAGGTGGTCACCTACCGCAGCGGATTCCCGCTGGAACTGATCGGCAAGGTCAATCCCGACCTGGTGCTCATTTCTCCCGGACCCGGACGCCCATCGGACTTTGGCGTTCCGGATCTGGTCCGGTGGCTGGCCGCGCGCCGGATTCCCACGTTCGGCGTTTGTCTGGGTTTGCAAGGGATTGTTGAGGCTTTCGGGGGAGAATTGGGAGTCCTCGACTATCCGATGCACGGCAAGCCGTCGACTGTAGCCCACACCGGCAAGGGCGCATTCGAGGGGCTGCCGGAGCAGTTCAAGGTCGGGCGCTACCATTCTTTGTATGCGCTGCCGGAGAGGCTGCCGGCCGAGCTGGAAGTGACTGCCCGGAGCGACGACGGGGTGATCATGGGAGTGCGGCACCGCGAGCTTCCGATCGAGGCCGTACAGTTCCATCCGGAGTCGATCCTCACGTTGGAGGATGATTGCGGGCTGCGGTTGATCCGGAACGCGCTGGCGGTCCTGACGCAGACGGTAGCTGCCCGATGAAGCCGTGGATGGTCTTCCTCGCGGCGGCGGCTGTGACCAGCACGGGCTTCATCAAGGTCTGCGATTGGGTGTTCCAATGCGGCTGCGACTGGCTGTGGGCGGCAGCCGATGCGCATTGCAATATCCACAACAAGACCGGGAAGCACTGCCCGTTCTGCTCGTTCGGCTACAGCGGATATGCGGCCATTTTCAGCACGATCGTGGCGGTGCAGGCGGCGGCCAGCTTCCTGTTCGCCTGGAGCTGGCGGGTCCGGCTGGCGGCGGCGCTGCTTGCATTCCCCGCCACGTTCATTGTGCTTGCACTGGCACTAGGGAAATACACGGGGTACTGGGACTAGGAGTGCTTGTGGTCCGGGGCGGATTCACCTCATACTGGTCGAATCATGGAAGACGCCATCTTCGTCCTGTTCCTGTGTATGGTGATCTGGCTGGTGATCGAACTCATCGATGGAAGCGGAGGGGGCGGACGGAGAGCCAGGCTGCCCATCTAGACGCATGCCCCGGGTGCTAGTCGCCGGGGGCGGACTCGCCGGGCTGGCGGCGGCCACTGCCCTGGCCCAATCCGGTTGCGATGTGGAGTTGGCCGAAGCACGGCCGTTTCTCGGAGGCCGCGCATCGTCGTATCCGCATCAGGACGAAACGATCGACAACTGCCAGCATGTGCTGCTGCGATGCTGCGTGAACCTGCTGGACCTGTACGCGCGCCTTGGCGTGGCGGACAAGGTCCGGTTCTACCGCGAGTTCTTCTTCATCGAGCCCGGTGGGCGCATGTCAGTGATGAAGGCCGGAGTTTTGCCCGCACCTCTGCACTTCACCGGATCGTTCGCCAGGCTCCGCTTCCTGGGCCTGGCCGACAAGGCAGCTATCGCGCGCGCGATGCTGGCGATCCGGCGCGGAACCGCGCCCCGCACGACGATGGGGGAATGGCTGCGTGGGATGCGGCAGACGGCGCGGGCGGTGTCGCGCTTCTGGGGTCCGGTGCTGGTCAGCGCCATCAACGAGGATCTCGACCGGATGGCCGCGGAGCACGGATTCCAGGTGTTCCGCGAGGGATTCCTGGCCGGGTCCGGCGCGCACGAGATGGGCGTGCCCGCGGTCCCGCTCAGCGACCTGTATGCGCGGGCTCCAGGCGTCCGGATCCATTACCGGACCACTGCCACCGGCGTGATTGAGGACTCAGGCCGTGCGGCCGCGGTTGACTGCTCGGGCATCCCGCTCGCGGCCGACGCCTTCGTCCTCGCCGTGCCATTCGAGCGGGCGGGCGCGCTGGTCCCCGGGTTGCGGTTCGACGGCTGGGAGCATTCCCCGATCACTGGCGTCCACCTATGGTTTGACCGCCCGGTCACTTCCCTGCCCCACGCAGCGCTGCTCGACCGTACGATCCAGTGGTTCTTCAACAAGTCGGAGGGCCGCTACCTGCAACTGGTGATCAGTGCTTCACGGTCTGTCCTGGACACTCCGCGCGCCGAAATCATCCGGATGGCCGTGGACGAGTTGGCCGAATTCCTGCCGGTGGTCCGTGGCGTCCAGGTGGTCAAGGCTCACGTGGTGAAGGAAGTCCGCGCGACGTTTTCGGCGGTTCCGGGGCTGGTCCGGCCGGGATGCGAGTCCCGCTGGCCGAACGTGTTCCTGGCGGGAGATTGGACCAACAGCGGCTGGCCCGCCACCATGGAGGGGGCCGTACGGAGCGGCTACATCGCGGCCGAGGCGGTGTCCCGGTACCTGGGCAGACCCGCCCGGTTCCTGAAGTGAACTATATTGGGAGTATGATCACCCGGCGAGCCATGTTTCTTTCGGCGGCCTGCTGCGCCACCCCTTTGTTCGCGGAAAAGGACTTGACAGCGCTGCAGATCGCGGTCACTGACCTCCACGGAAAACCGGTGGACCGGGCGAGCGTGGTGGTGAAGTTTGTCGAGGGCCGTTCCGCGGCGAAGTTCGGCAAGAAGGTTCGCAAAAACTGGGAGCTGCGCACCAATCAGCAGGGCGTGGCGAAGATCCCGCCAATCCCGCAGGGCAAGATCCTGATCCAAGTGATCGCCAAGGGTTTCCAAACCTACGGCAAGACCCACGACATCGACGAAGAGGAGAAGACGGTTGAGGTGAAGCTCAACCCTCCCCAGCCTCAATTCTCAGCACACCAGTAATCAGGCGGGCTGCGGTCCGCCCTCGGTGATCGGGCGGACGTTCAAGCCCGTGGGCTCCGGACGGATCACGCGCTGGACTTCGTCTGAGCCGCTCGTCCCACCGCCTGCCTCGGCCAGTGGGGCCTGGGACTTGGCGTGAATCAGCCGCTTAACCTCTTCGCCATCCAGGATCTCCTTCTCGAGCAGCGCCATCGCCACCCGGACCAATCCGTCGTGGTGGTCCTCAATGACCCCCTTGGCGCGCTGGTACTCGGCGTCGACCATGCCGCGCACCTCCTGATCGATACGGAGCGCGGTCTCCTCGGAGTAGTCGCGGTGCTGGGCGATCTCTCGGCCGAGGAAGATCTGCTCTTCCTTCTTGCCAAAGCTCAACGGACCCAGCGTGCTCATGCCCCACTCGCACACCATCCGGCGGGCGAGATCGGTGGCACGTTCGATGTCGTTGCCCGCGCCCGTGGTGGTCTGTTTGAGGAACACTTCCTCGGCAATCCGGCCGGCCATCAGAATGCAGATCTGGCCCCGCAGGTAGCGCTCGGAGTAGGAGTGCTTGTCGTCCATGGGCAACTGCATCGTCAAGCCGAGAGCCATGCCGCGCGGGATGATGGTGACCTTGTGAAGCGGGTCGGCTTCAGGCAGCATTGCCGCCACAAGCGCGTGTCCGGCTTCATGGTAGGCGGTGGTCTGCTTTTCTTCGAGGCTCAACAGGAGCGACTTCCGCTCGGCGCCCATCATGACCTTGTCCTTGGCGACCTCGAAGTCGTACATCGTCGCCACCTTGCGGTTCTGGCGGGCGGCGATCAACGCGGCCTCGTTGACGAGGTTGGCCAAGTCGGCGCCGGCGAACCCTGGCGTCCCGCGGGCCAACACGGATAGATCCACATCGTCCGACAGCGGAACCTTCTTCGTGTGGACCTTCAGAATGTGCTCACGCCCCTTGACGTCGGGCCGGGGGACCACCACGCGCCGGTCAAACCGTCCCGGCCGGAGCAGCGCCGGATCGAGCACGTCGGGGCGGTTGGTGGCCGCCACCAGAATCACCCCCTCGTTCGACTCAAAGCCGTCCATCTCGACGAGCAACTGATTCAGCGTTTGCTCGCGCTCATCGTGGCCCCCGCCAAGACCAGCGCCGCGATGGCGTCCCACCGCGTCGATCTCGTCGATGAAGATGATGCACGGTGCGTTCTTCTTGCCCTGCTCGAACAGATCGCGCACGCGGCTGGCGCCGACGCCCACGAACATCTCGACGAAGTCAGAGCCGGATATGGAGAAGAACGGGACATTGGCTTCGCCTGCGATCGCCCGGGCGAGCAGCGTCTTGCCGGTTCCCGGAGATCCGACCAGCAGCACGCCCTTGGGAATCCGTCCGCCGAGCTTTTGGAATTTCTGCGGCTCGCGCAGGAACTCGATGATCTCCTGCAGCTCGTCTTTGGCTTCATCCACTCCCGCGACGTCCTTGAACGTGACCTTCTTCTGCTGCGAGGAATGGAGCCGCGCCCGGCTCTTGCCAAAGCTCAGCGCCTTGTTCCCGCCCGATTGCATCTGCCGGACCATGAAGATCCAGAACGCGATCAAGAGGACGAAGGGAATTGCCTGCACGAGCAGCGACACAAGGTTGAGCGAGGTTCCGTCCTTGATCTTCACGTTCACGCCCCGCTCGCGCATGATCTTGTAGATGTCGGGGTAGTTCAGCGGCACACGGGTCCGCAGCGTCCGGGTCTGATCCTGCTGGAAGTGGCCGGTGACCTCGTTGCCTTCAATCTCGACGTCCTTCACGCGCCCCGCCTCGACTTCGGCGAGGAACTGGGTGAGCGTCAGCAGCTCTTCCTTGCGGTTCTTGCCCGAATTGACCACTGCCCAAAGGAGGACGGCCACACAGATCAGTACCACCCAAAAAACGACCGTCTTCGCGTTCGAATTCATGAACTCTCCCTGGCGGCGGATTGCCCGCTTACATGTAAAGACGGCGATTCCCTGTCCGCCGATTCATTAGCCGCCAATTTCTTTTCACTCAAGTAGAACACCACCTTGCCGTCCGATGTTTCAGCCGGACCAAACTGCCGTGCCCAGATGATGATGCCGTTCTCCGTAATAATCGGCCAACAGGCACGATCCCATAAGGGAATCCGGGCTTGTTGGAACAGATCCTTCAACTTACGTGGCTTCCGGGAACCCGCCGGCTGGTACTCGTCGCCAGGTCTCCACGTCCGTAGGACGAGCGGCCCGCCGCGAGACATCAACCGGTCATCTGTATTATATCCGGATTCGCGGAGTACTAGCCTGGTACCCCAATTCGCGACTGCCGTCGAGGAAGGGATCGAGAGCGTGACGGGCGTCCGGTCCGGTGCCCGCCCCACCAGTACCGCGCCGCCGGACCGTACGGCAACGGCGCCCGGCACCGAAGCCGCTGGAGGCCCGCCCGACAATACCTCGCGCAGGGCTTCGACATGGGCGAACTCGATCCGGCGGAGATCTCCGCGCGCGGCCGCAATCGCCTTGCGGATCACACGGCGCGCGGTGGCCGGATGCAGTTCGCCGAAAGCCTCGCAATCGATGATGGCTCCCCTCGGATGGGGCCTTGCACACGACCAAAGCGCTGCCTCGGCAATCCCGTCCCAGTAGCGCTCTTCCTCCCGAGCGACCTCGGCGGCCGAGGCGAGAACTTCGTCGATCCGGGGGTTGAATCCCGACTCGATCACCGGCAGCAGCTCGTGGCGGATCCGGTTGCGGGTGAAGCGAAGATCGCAATTGGAGGTATCCTGGCGCCAGGGGATTTCCCGTGCTTCGAGGAACTCCTTCACCTCCGGCCGGCTGACATGGATCAGTGGACGGACCAGTTTGTCCGAGGTCACGGGCAGGATCCCCGCAAGCCCCGCGGTCCCAGCGCCGCGGATGAGCCGGAACAGCACGGTTTCCGCCTGGTCCGAGCGGGTGTGTCCAGTGGCAACCGCAGCCAGCCTGTGCTGGACCATCATCCGGCGGAAGAAGCCGAGCCGTGCGCTGCGTGCGTTCTGTTCCAGGTTTCCGCACTCCTGGCCCACCGCGCGGCGCTCGGCGATGCAGGGCAGCTCGCCAGCGATCACGCGGACGAACTGTTCGTCCTCGTCCGATTCCGGGCCCCGGAGGCAATGGTTCAGGTGCAGGACCACCAGGCTCAGTTCCCAGTCCAATGCCAGCTCGCGCAGAACTGTCAGCAGCGCCACCGAGTCCGGACCCCCGGAAACGGCCACGCCGATCCGGGCTCCCAGGGGGAACATGCTATAACGGGAAATAGTCTCACGGACCTGCCCTAGCAGCCTCATTCCTCGATTCCTTCTGATTCCTTTATCCCATGAATAGCAACTACGATCGCGCCAGCAAGGTGCGCCTTCTTCTCATGGATGTCGACGGCGTGCTCACCGATGGCCGCGTCCTGTTCCTGCCCAACGCCGGCGGAGAATGGACCGAGACCAAGGCCTTCGACTCCCAGGATGGCATCGCGTTGCAGTGGCTGCACTGGAAGGGAATCAAGACGGGCGTGATCAGCGGCAGGAAGTCGCCCGCGGTCGAGATCCGGGCCAAACAAGGCCACATGGCCTACTGCTATCAGGGCAACATCGAGAAGATCCCGCTGCTTGAGGAGATCTTTCAGGACTCGGGGCTCAAGCCGGAAGAGGTGGCTTTCATCGGCGACGACTTCACCGATGTGGTGATCTTCCGGCGCGTGGGATGGGCCGTCGCCGTCGGCAACGCGAGGCCCGAGGTGAAGCAGTCCGCGCATTATGTGACCGCGGCCAAGGGCGGCGAGGGCGCGCTGCGCGAGGTCGCTGAGATGGTGCTCAAGGCGCAGGGATACTGGGACGAGATCCTGGAGAAATACGAAATTGGCGGAATCGAAGACTGAGCGGATCGGACTCCTGGTCCACGCCGATCCGGGTCCCGGCATCCTGCACCAGGTCACCGGTGTGATCGCGCGCCACCAGGGCGACATCACGTCGGTGGAGATCGTCAATCCGACAACGATGTACTTCGAGATGGCTCTGGCTGGACCGGTGGACGCGCTGGCATCGGAGCTGCGGAATCTGGCAATCGTGCGCGAAGCTTTGGTGGTGAACACGCTGCAGCAGATCTACGGTAAGCGGATCATCATCATGGGCGGAGGTGCGCAAGTGGGACAGGTCGCGATTGGAGCGATTTCAGAGGCCGACCGCCACAACATCCGCGGCGAGCACATCTCGGTTGACACCATCCCCCTGGTGGGCGAGAAGCAGCTCGCCGAAGCCGTCCGCGCGGTGGCGCGGCTGCCTCGGGCCAAGGCGCTGGTGCTGGCGGGATCGCTGATGGGGGGCGAGATCGAGCAGGCGGTGATCGAGGTCCGCCAGCAAGGACTGCTCGTCGTCAGCCTGAACATGGCGGGGAGCGTTCCCGGCGCATCGGACCTGGTGGTCACCGATCCGGTCCAGGCGGGAGTGATGACGGTGATGGCGGTGGCCGACACAGCCAAGTTCACTGTCGAACGTCTCAAGAGGCGCGAGTTTTAACGGTGGCGTCAGAGATCTGGCTGATCCGCCACGGAGAGTCCGGCTGGAACGCGTCCGGACGCTATACCGGCACAACCGACGTGTGCCTGACGCAGACGGGAATCCGGCAGGCGGAGAAGCTGCGGCCGAAACTCACCGGGCGCAATTTCGACGTGATCCTGGTCAGTCCACTCTCGCGGGCGGTGGATACGTGCCGGATGGCGGGCCTGCTGGACAAAGCCGAGCGGTGTCCGGATCTGCGCGAGCGCAGCTACGGCGATCTAGAGGGGCTCACCTATGCCGAGGCGGCTGCCGAGTATCCGGATTGGCGCTTGTGGCTGGATACGCCACCGGGTGGAGAGAGTCCGGCGGATGTCGCGGTACGGGCATCAAGGGTCCTCGAACGGGCCGCGGCGGTAGAAGGCAGAGTGGCGCTGTTCGGCCACGGCAGCCATCTTCGGATCCTGACGATGTGCTGGCTCGGACTGCCACCGGAGAGTGCAAGGATGCTGGTGATGGTCCCGGCGTCGGTGGGTGTGTTGGCGCGGGCCTCCGGCTCACCTGCGATTCTGTGTTGGGGCGCCTAGCCGCATGGGTGCGCCTGGCAACCTGATATCATCTCCGATGTGACGCTACCGGTACTCGTTCTCGCTGGCCTCTTTGCCGCCGCCGCCCATTCCGCCGAGTGGACCCGCTTTCGCGGTCCCAACGGATCCGGTGTCGCGGAGGGAGCGCGCCTGCCTGTCGAAATTGGCGCGGATAAGCCTGCCGTGTGGAAGACGGCGGTCCCAGCGGGCAAGTCCTCGCCCGTGGTGACGGCATCCCACATCTTCCTCACGGCCCACGAGGGCGGAAAAATGTACACGTTCGCGCTGGACCGCAAGTCCGGCCAGATTCTGTGGCGCCGCGAATCGCCTGGCCACCGGGATGAAAAGCGGCACAAGTTGAACGATCCCGCCGCGCCGACACCGGTCTCCGACGGCGCCAACGTCTACGTGTTTTTCGCGGGGTTCGGACTGGTGTCCTACACGAACGACGGTGCCGAGCGGTGGCGGCTGGCGATGGGTCCGTTCACGAACTTCCACGGGATGGGTGCTTCACCCGTGCTGGCCGAGGGGAAGTTGATCATGATTGTCGACCAGGATGAGCAGGCCCATGTTGTCGCGGTGGATCCGAAGACTGGCAAACAGCTCTGGCGCACCGAGCGTCCGGAAATGGTGCACAGCTTCTCGACTCCGATTGTTCACCGTGGCGAGGTGATCATCCCAGGGTCCTACCAGATGACGAGCTACGAGATCGAGACCGGGAAGCTGCTGTGGAGAGTCCGCGGGCTCACCTACCAGGTGAAGTCAGTGCCTGTGATCGGTGGCGACACGCTGTATTTCAACGGCTGGGCTCCAGGCGGCGAGCCAAGCGAACGCATCGAGCTGCCGGTTTTCGGCGCGATGCTGCAGGCGCATGACAAGAACGGCGACGGCAAGCTGTCGAAAGAGGAAGTCCCGAAGAACTGGCATCCCGGAAATTGGGACATGCAGGACCTCGACAAAGACGGGCTGTTCAACGAGAAGGATTGGCTGTACTACACGATGCGGCGCACTTCCAGCAACGCGACGATGGCGATCCGGCTGGGAGGGCGCGGGGACATCACCGGCACGCACGTGAAGTGGCGCTATGACAGGTCGCTTCCGGATGTTCCGGGGGTGCTGCTGTATCAGGACGTGCTGTACTTGATCCGCAACGGAGGCATCCTGCAGACGCTCGATCCAGCGACAGGGAAGATGATCAAACAGGGCCGATTGTCACATGCGATGGATGAGTATTACTCATCGCCGGTGGCGGGAGACGGGAAGATCTACATGATCAGCCGGGATGGCAAGGTGAGTGTCCTCAAGCCGGGTGGACAATGGGAAGTGATGGCGACCGGGGACATGCAGGAAGAAGTGTTTGCGACACCGGCGATCGCCGATGGGCACATCTGGGTCCGGACGGCGTCGGCGCTGTATAATTTCGCGGTGAAGCGTTAATTCCCGACGTGCTTCTTGGCTTCTTCCGACTCGTACTCTACCTTCTTGCCGGTCCGGGCTTCGAGTGAGGTCAGCACCGGCCGGACAATGTCCTTGCCGAGTTCAAAGACTACGCCCTGCTTGACGTCCTTCGCGTCGCTGTAGCCAATGGTGAGGTAGTGTTTCCGCTTCTTGGAAAACAGCGCGACCCAGTTGATGGCGATGGCCAAGCCGACCCGGCGGCCCGCCTTCTGGCCGGATTCGAGAGAGGTGACCTTGGCGTAGTCAATGGTCAGCTCGCCACCCTTATAGGCGAAGCGGGCCTCTTTCTCGGCCGTCTGGAACGTGCCTTCTGTCTTCTGCGGGAGGCTCGCGGTGCCTCCGACGTACTCGGCTTGTTGGCTGTCCACGGCGAATGCGGCCATGGAAATGAGGAACGCTAGCGGAAGGTGACGTCGCATACCCGTGAGTCTATCACGTCTCCGATTTGGACCCCTGCAAGTGCGGGCCTAGGACCAATACTGTTCACTTAACGTTTCTTGATCCGCAATACGGCTCTGGTGCAAATCGGCAGGATGGACGAGGATAGAGGAATGGCCCGTCTTGCTCCGGTCGAGGAATTGTTCGGCGGCCGCCACTTCGATGCCGAGATCGTGGTGTTGTGCGT
>Ga0194131_10002181_pt1 | contig 32405 bp, 29 predicted proteins | sample TA2KigO120mmetaG_FD_148631 | JGI IMG/M metagenome (GOLD analysis project Ga0194131, IMG submission 148631) | Freshwater microbial communities from Lake Tanganyika, Tanzania - TA2015053 Kigoma Offshore 120m | ecosystem: Environmental > Aquatic > Freshwater > Lake | place: Tanzania: Lake...
CAGTGGATGCTGTAAACATCAGATGTGCTTGCTGCACCGGTATTACCCATGCCAACTGCCTTGCACCGGCCCCTACGTACATGAACTCATTCACATATTTTCTGCTGCTCTGTGCAGAAAGGTGCTGGGATAAAATCAGCATGAGCCATAAACCCAATGTATTTCATGACATTTCCTCCATCAGGCGGGGCATGTTTAAAAAAATAAGACTTTCTGTTTCATCAAAAACTGACTGAACCCTCAGGATTTGCTGCTCTGTCCACTCGGGGCTCACACCGGCATACATATATAAGCGGCTTAGTGAGAAGGCAAACGCAGGATTGTGTACATACTGCATCAGGTAACGCAATTCACAGAAGCGCTGCAGCCGATTTAAGAATTCTTCCGTCGCAGAAATATGGACTGCCCTGAGATATGACTCAATAACCAAAACTTCAGTTTGCTGTAAATCCGAATAAAAACGAGCTATTAATTCCGGCTCCTGTTTTATTAAAACACGGTCTATCATCAATTCGGCAATCAAATGTGCAGCAAACCAAGCGCGGGGTATATTTTGTTCTTGAAAAACAGGTTTTATAAGCGTCCCTATTTTTGGGGCTAATTCTTGAAAAAATTTAGATTGATGGAAGCGCTTATCGCGCTCCACATGCTTGATGGCGCCGCGGTGAAGGGCCGTTGTTTCAGGGTGGGGATGCCCGGAAAATAGATTGGGCTGCAGGCGAATACCGGATAGAAAATTCCGCACAAAGTCAGGCATCAGCAATCCCAGGTTGTGATGAACCTCACCGGGATGCTGGTCAAAGTAATAGTGTGCGAAGTAATTCAAATTGTTTACAAAGTTAATCCGGGCACTACAAAACCTTTCGACTACTATGGGTGTTTCATTTGAATAAAATTAATGATGCGTTTTTGCCTGATTATATCGTTTGCTATGGCTATTTTCGCCTGCGGATCGGGTAGAAACTCCGCATCCAGCGCAGCCATGCATAACGAAACACCCGACACATTACTGCCGGTTCCGGCTACCGAAGAAGAATGGAAACAACGCCTTACATCTGAAGAATACAGGGTGCTGAGGCAAAAGGGGACGGAGAGGCCCTTCAGCAGCCCTTTTGAGCAGGTTTGGGACAGCGGAACCTATGTATGCAAGGGTTGTGGCAACGAACTTTTTCGCAGTGAAACCAAGTTTAATGCAGGCTGTGGCTGGCCCAGCTTTTATGAAACCATAGACAAAAGCAAAGTGAAAGAAATCGTGGATTACAGCCACAATATGATTCGTACGGAAGTTGTTTGTGGGCGGTGCAATGGTCATCTGGGGCATGTTTTCAACGACGGCTACGGACAGCCAACCGGTTTGCGCTATTGCATCAACGGTGTGAGTCTGGGTTTCCGTAAAAAGTAGGCTCCTTTTTATTTGGAATTTTCAATAAAATTCCGTACATTCACGTAAAGGAAATATTGCTTCATAAAAGTCGCTGTAAACCTTAACTACATTTAAACATTGATTAAACGCATCCTTTGGGTATTCATTGGCCTGTTTTGCTGTCAGGGTTTAATTCGGGGACAATGTAAAAAAACCACTCAAACTCTCGATGGCGGCAGTGCAATGGGTGTTTTGTGCAAACAAAAAATCAAATCTTCTTACGGAGGATGGATGTCTCAGGAATACAGAAAAGGCACTTGGACTTTTATCAATGATGATGGAAAATTATTTAAAACAGGCAATTACGCAGCAAAAGACGGTGCCGGATACCTCGAAGGTGACTGGACGTGGTACAACGAGGAAGGTAAACCATTTGTAACCGTTAATTACCGCCGGGATAAAAAATATAAGATAACTCCGCTGGATTCAGGCCGGGCAATAATGGGCAATGATTCCATGGTTGTATACGGTACCGATAGTCCTTATGTAAACCTGTTTTTTACCGACGGTAAAACCCATATCAATTTTGAGAAAATTATGCTGGGGTTTAATATTTATTTAAACAAAGTAAATAGCAAAACCACAGACACTTTGGTAATAAAACCCATACCCGGAATTATTGGCATAAATACAGAATCAACCAAAGTTGAGGCCAATGTTACAATTAATAAGGAAAATATTATTTGGAAAGATGGAATGCTTATATCCATGTTCCCGGGATTAGGTGCGCTTGCAGGTCAAAATGCTGCCCCTGTATACGATGAACTAAACATGATTGTAAATCCGGGTTTTAATACAATTAAAAAAGAAGAAGGTTTGGGAAAACTCTATTTCCACAACACACTTCTAAAAGGCTGGGGCACCGCCAATGAATCTCCAGATTACTACCGTGAGTTTGGCCAACAGTTTATGGGATTTCGCGCAGCCGGAGCCAATTATGAAGTCATTCGCGGAACATTAAAGAAAAAGCCGGAACAAGGCAGAACGTATTGTTTTCAATTTCAGATACGGTTGAAAAACGATAATAATTATGCCGTAAACAGCCTGGGTGCTGTTTTTTTGGGGACTGAACTTAATACAGTATATGCTCGGGATCTGCTGGCTGACATGCCTTCCAGGGTTTTCTCGCCGAAGTCGGTTCCTATGGCACTCAGAGATTCCTGGATGACAATTGCAGGTTCTTTTGTGGCAACCGGAGATGAGCAATACGTATACATCGGACAGTTCAGCCACAAGGCAGATACAAAATTCTGGCCGCTGGACTCTTTATTCAATGGTGCCACAACAGGTGAAATTTATTATTATTTTCAAAATCCTGTGCTTATTGAGAAAGCCGCTGGCACCAACTGTCCCTGTAATACAGAAAACTGCGTGCCCGACTCCACGTTTACAGAGCAGGCCGAATCGAGGGAAATTTTTGTGCTCAGGGATGTGCAGTTTGCAAAACGCAGTGCACGCTTGTTGCCAGAGTCTTTCACTGTCCTCGACAGTCTTGCTGAACAACTGGTGGAGAACATCGCTTGGAAACTTGAAATTACGGGACACACCGACAATCAGGGGGTTGCAGACGACAATCTTAAATTATCGGTAAAACGGGGAAAGGCTGTTTTCGATTATCTCGCTCGAAAGGGCGTTTCTGCCTCACGCATGAAGCATGATGGCAAAGGCGACACCGAGCCTGTGGAAGACAATGAAACCGAAGAGGGGCGGGCAGTTAACCGCAGGGTAGAATTTATTATCCGAAAGTGATGCACTGTCAGGCGTTATTCTCAATCACACCATCCCGCACACGCACCATACGCCTGGCATAGCGGGCAATATCTTCTTCGTGTGTTACGAGAATAATGGTGTTGCCTTTTGCATGAATTTCATCAAACAAGGCCATAATTTCCTTACTGGTATTGGTATCTAGGTTCCCGGTAGGTTCATCTGCCAGCAGGATGCTGGGATTGTTGGTGAGAGACCTGGCCACAGCCACACGCTGTTTTTGACCGCCGCTAAGCTCATTGGGTTTGTGGCCCATTCGGTCGCTAAGTCCCACATCGTTCAATGCCGCCTTGGCCCGTTCGGTCCGCTCTTTTTTGCTTACACCGGCATATACCAGAGGCAACGCCACATTGTCAAGCGCAGTAAGCCTGCTCAGCAGGTTAAATGTCTGAAACACAAACCCTATTTCATGGTTTCGGATATGGCTTAGTTCCCCGTCTGTCATACTGCTCACCTCCTTGCCATTCAATATATAGGTTCCGGCGGTAGGCGTATCCAGACAGCCAATGATATTCATCAGGGTACTTTTCCCCGATCCGCTGGGGCCCATCAGGGCCAAGTATTCACCCCGAAATATCTGCTGGTTTATATCGCGAAGCGCATACACTACCTGTTCACCAAGCTCATAGCGTTTCTGAATGCCTGTGAGAGATATGAGGGCATTGTCCGGCATCAGTCAGTCTGGCTTATCACTTTGGGTACACGGAAAAAATCACTATCTTTTTGGGGCGCGTTTTTCAGCGCTTCCTCATGGGTAATTCCCTGCTCCACTTTGTCTTCACGAAGGTTGTTTACCCTATCGGTCATGTAAATCAGGGGCTCCACACCATCGGTGTTTACTTCATTCAGTTTTTCGCACATTTCCAGGATGTTTTCCAGATCACGGCGCATTTTTTCTGCAGCCTCGCCTTCAAACTTCAGGCGTGACAAGGCGGCCAGTTCCTGTACTTTTTCGGGCGTTATTTTCATGCGTAACCCTTGCTTTTTTTGAGGTTATTTTCCATCACTCCAAAAACGTATTGTCCCAGTTTATTCGAATCCTCAGCACTCATGCCGTGTGTATCTATCGCTTCATGAATATTCATTCTCATAATCCCAGGAAATGCAATCCAAGAATATACATCCATCCTTTTGTGATTGTCAGGCAAAGTTACGGGAATTATTACCGCTTCCTGTTCTATAGCCAAGCGAAAGGCACCCGGCTTAAACTTGTGTAGCTTTGGAGTATCGGGTGGTATTTTGCCTTCAGGAAAAATAATCATTTGGGCACCACCTTGCATTTTTTTAGCAGCCAGGTGAAAAGCGGCGTGCGAACTGCGCAGGTTTTCCCTTTTCACAGGAACATCCAGTGTTTCAAACCATTTGCGAAACAAAGGAACTTTGCTTAGTTCCATTTTGGCCATAAAAAAATTAAAGCCGGGCAAATAAGTGCCGCAGGTCAGAATATCCAGATAACTGCAGTGATTGGCACAATAGATAATCCGCCGGCCTTTGGGAATTTCTGCTTCACGGGTAATGACGGGAATCAGGCCTGCGGGAATACAGGTGAGCACGCCCCATACCCTTCGCAATCTGTGTGCCACAGGATGGGTTTTCTTAAATGACAGAAATACATAAAAAAGCGGCCACATGGCCAAAAACAGCGACGCGAACCACAGTCCGGCCCAGCCCAGCCATATTTTACCCACAATTTTCTTCATGAATTTCGTCCGCTGCGCACAAATACCAGCAAAGCTATTACAACGCCCGTACTCAGGCACATCTGTATCTGCGAAACGCTGATTGACATGGGATCAAGCTGCTTGCTTACGTAGGCTTTGGCCTCTTCAATTTTGGCTGCCTGCTCTTCTTTTTTGGTTTCCTTTTGTATGCGGGCCGTTTGATGCTTCATAGCTATGTCCGTACATGACTTGATTTTTCCGGGTTCGTTTTTCAATACATGCTGCAATCCCGCAATGGTGCACATCGCAACCAGCAGGGAGGTGAGCAGACTGCCAAAAAGCGCTTTACCCAGATTAACCGGCTCTGCGGATTCTTTTTTCAATTGTTTGAGAAATTGCCAGACAGCGAGTCCTGTAAAAACCACATTCCCCAGCAGGGGCAATACCGAACCAAAAGATGGGGTAAGATACAAATCCCTGTACCAATATATCAGATGCATGGCAGTGGCAGCCGAGCCATAAGCCAGTCCGTATAAGACTATTTTCTTAAACATGGTTGCAAAGATGCACAAAATAGAGCGTCAGGACGCCTTCAGGCACCCGAATCATTCTGTAAAGGCAGTGAACTATTCGCGATCTTTAGGCTCTTCCGAATCCCTGCTTAGGTATTCGTCAAAATTATACTCAGGCAACAGGTTCGTCTTCACATGGCCAATGGTCTCCTGAAGCGCATCCCTGAATTTGTGAAAATCCTCTTTGTACAGATGAATTTTTGTTTTGATGAAGCTTCCGTCATCAAACTTGCTGCGTTTGCTCTCCGTGATGGTGATGTAATAGTCGTTGTTGCGGGTAGCCTTTACATCAAAAAAATAGGTTCGTTTGCCTGCTCTGATTCTTTTGGAATAAATTTCTTCTTGTTCGTTGCGGTAGTCTTCTCCCATATATTATGTATCTCCTTATTTTCAAGTACTTAGAACAAATGTATGGGAATGAAATCGAGATTGCAAAATTATTTCCCCCGTGGAAAATAATTGTTTTGATTCTTCATAATATCAGTTCTTACTGGACTGCAATTGATAGAGTTCAGCGAAACTGCCTCCCGCCTGCACAAGCTCGGAAAATGTGCCTGATTCTGAAATCTTACCTTCATTCATCACTATAATATGATTTGCCGCTTGCAGCGAAGCCAGGCGGTGGCTGATGATGATAGCGGTTTTACCCTGCAACTTTTGGATAAGGGAATGAATGATTTCTTTTTCGGTATCCGCATCCACGGCACTGAGACAATCATCAAAAATGTAAATTTCAGCATCTTTTATCAAAGCCCTGGCAATGGAAACGCGCTGTTTTTGACCGCCCGACAACAACACACCACGCTCTCCCAGCATGGTTTTCAATCCCAGCGGGAATTGTGCGATATCGCGTCCAAGTCCGGCCAGCATAGCTGCTTCTGTTACTTTTTCATCACTTTCTTCGCCTTCTGACAATCCGAATGCGATGTTGTCCGCAAGGGTATCGCTAAACAAAAACACATCCTGCGGTACAAAAGCTATACGGCTGTTGAAATCACGGCGGGAGAAAGCCTGCGGCGCATTGTCATCAAATAAAATTTCACCGTTGTTGGGTATGTTTTGTGCCGTCAACAGCTGTGCCAGCGTGCTTTTGCCACACCCTGTTTTACCGGTAATGCCAAGCATACTTCCTTTGGGAATGCTAAGGCTGATGTTATCCAATGTTGGCCTTACGGCACCGGCATAGCTGAAGCTTATGCCGTTCAGTAAAATCTCCCGGTTGAAACTAAACGGAATCGGATTTTCTGGTTCTTCTTCAGTGTAGTGCTCTAAAAATTCGTTGATACGCTTTTGACTGGCCGCTGCTTTCTGCACTAGCGCAGTGGTCCACCCCAGGCTGGCTACAGGCCAGATCAGCATGTTCAAATACAAAATAAATTCGGCAATGTTACCTGCACTGAAGGTACCCGCCTCCACTGCCTTGCCGCCAAGATATAAAACCATGAGTGTGCTGATGCCAACCAGCAGAATCATCAGCGGAAAAAACAGGCTGTTTACCACTGCCAGCCGCATGTTGAGCTTGCGGTATTCTTCGTTTTTGGCTGAAAAGTCCTCAAAAAATGCATTTTCCGCACCAAACGATTTGATAACCCTAATGCCTGCGAAAGTTTCCTGAGAAGCCGTGGTCAGCACGCTCAGCTTATTTTGTATATCGGTATTACTTCGGTTTATGATTTTGCTTACATGGTAAATGCTGTAGCTCAGCAGTGGCAGGGGTATCAATACCCAAAAGGTCAGCTGTGAATTTACCATCAGCATTTGCGTGATAACCGTAATAAAGGTGAATATGATATTGGCAAAATACATTACTGCCGGACCCACATACATGCGCACATTGCTCACATCTTCACCTATGCGTGCCATCATATCGCCCGTAAAATGCGAGCGGTAAAACGACAAACCCAGCCGCTGATAATGGTTGTAAATATCATTTTTCAGGTCAAATTCAACCTTGCGGCTCACCACAACAATGTTTTGCCGCATCAGATACATAAACAAACCTTTCAGGCCGGCTGCCAGAAGCAACAATGCCACAAAGCCATATGCTGAGGCATACACCATACCCATCAGGGCTTCACCGCCCAGTCCGGAGGCAACGCGGTTGTGCGCGACCGCTTCGTTCAGCCCCTCGCGCACAAATACAGCCACATACACACCCACCAGGTTGCTGAGCACAATACAGAAAACACCAAACAGCATTTTACCTGCATAACGCTTAAAGTAAATGTTAAGTGCAAGCAATTCCTTCATGACCGTGTCGCAAAGGTAATTGAACTGGTTCCGCGGAGGAAGGAACTATTTTGACCTTTTTAGTTTATGCTGCAACTGATATCAGATTGGCTGTTAGTTTTTAATCCACTTTTCAGCTGCTATACAGCTGCCGTTATGGCTAACAAGCACCATGTAACAACCCTGAGAAAGTCCATTGGTGTTGATTTTTACTGAAGTATTTCCAGGGATTATTTCCTTTTCAGATATGGTTCTTCCGGTAAGGTCGGTAAGGCTCACTTTCCATCCCTTATCTGCCGCTGCAGCCAAGGTAACCTGCATTTCGGCATTGCCCGGATTGGGGTGAATGCTGATTCCCCTCAGATGCGCAGAAACAACACGGCTGGTATTTAAGTGGTTCACATTGACAAAAGCCCCTGAACCAAGGTTATACCAGGTTCCTGAAGCTGTTGTCTCCAGGCGAATGGCCCTTACGGTGTAGGTGTTTTTACCATTATTAAAATTGGTACTGTCATTATAGAAAGTATCTTTAATGATAAAGTTTTTATTCACCCTAAAATAGGTATTTGCGGCCGTATCATAGCGGTAAACCACGTATCCGTCGTGCTTACCCAGAGCCTTGCTCCAGTTGAGTTTTACCAAATTGTTTTGGCTGGTGGCATTTACCTTGGCAACAGGTGCAAGATGTCTCATTTTCAGTGTAGGATCGCCGAGAAGGGCTATATGTACTTTGTTGTCGCTCATATTGAATCCGCCATTCCAGTAATCTGTTACGTTATTTATAGAGAGCTTTGCACCATAGCCGATATTTTTACCCAATGCCATGTGATGCACATACCATTTGGGGATGCCGCCCCATGCACTGGTAAGGGCACTGTTGCAAAGCGGCGCTCTCAGAATGTTGTTTTGCTGATCCCAGTCGCCAAAATACGAACCTGCCAGCATGGTAAAGATATTCCGCATGGAATCTGCAACGAAACTTGAAGTGGTGCCAATTCCGCCGCATGAAGTATTGGAACCACCGCCGCATCCATAGCTCCAGAGGTAAGCATTGCTTTTCTGGGTAGAAATGTAATCTCGATTTTCGAAAATGCTGTCAACCGGGAACATGCAGGAAAAATTTTGAAACCCGGTGCTGGAAAGGTTCAGAGAACCAAAATTATCATCAATCAATGCTCTTTCTACAGTGGTTAGGCGGTTGGTGCGCCATAGCATGTTGCGGCGCAGGTATTTGCGAACCAACAGGGTATCATTTTTGCTGAAAGCAGGCATATCGTACAAGTCAATGCGACCCACTTCCAGTTCCACTGTCCCCGGAAATTTGGTAGGATCAAACTTGCCATCCCCTGGTTTATTGTGATTGCGGGTTTGCGAACCTGAAGTATTGGTAACAGAAGCATCCGTCCAAACACCGTCCATATCGCCATAATAACCGTCTGCGGGCCAGGCACCGGCGTGATCGGGATGCCCGTCGGGCGGATACACCTGGCCTGTGGCAGCCAGATAATTTCCGCTGTAGGGTACCGGCACCCTGCCAATAATCATGAGTGTTTTAACATTACTGTTTCTGCGGTTGTATTCGGCAATGATGCGGTTGCGCACCATCTGTGCACTTTCTTTTCTGCCTGCCGAAAGCGTTGAAACAACCCATCCTTCTTCTTTCAATTGTTTCTGCAAAGCAGAAATTTCTGTTGCCAGTGACTTGAGATAAGCACTGTCCAGCAACAGGATGATGCCACCCAGCGAGGGTGTCTCGGGAACCAGATTTCCCGCCCAAATATATCCGAGTGAGGAATTACTTCCTCCGCTGGTCTTTACCAGCAAATACTCGTAACTCTCACCCTTTTTGGTAGTATTGTCTGTCCATGTGTTGGCGGTTCCTACCAGGCTTGTTAAAGCATTACCCCAGGATGCTGTTCCAAGCGCTCTGCGGTAAATATCAAATGTACCGGACCAGCTTTCTGCCGGCCATTTCAAACCTATGGTTCCGTTGGTATTGGCTGTGGCATTGACCATCACAACCTGTGATTTTCCGGTTTGGGATTTGACCGCTTTAAAGCCCAGAAAAACAGCAATAAACAGAAGTAAATTTTTCTTCATGGAAGATTGTTTTCGCAAATAAATATAATATTTGACGTAAATAAAAACTGTATGGCCCAGACAAGATGATGTTACTTGAATCAGCAGCCTGAAATGGGGAAAAATGAAAATTATGCAAAAGTGTATAAAAGCTGGTTTGCACAAGCAGTTTGGATCTGGAAGTTGATTTCAGGCCCGTTGACACAGTGATACAGATTGGCAGCCCCAAAGGCGTTGCCCGTTGTGTGCAGTGCACCGGCGCAGCGGCCACCGCCCAGGCGAAACCAGCCATATCTGGTTTGTGCCTACCCTTAGCCTGAAATCACTGGAAGCCCGCATTGAAAGGATGCTGAAAAATCCACTGCCTAAAATTTGTGTATCAATATTGTCAGGGTTTTTATCCCTTTTCTTTTGATTATTCAATAAAAAAAAGCAACTTGCGTCTCTTCATGAGAAAAATAGCTTTTCTATCTCTGCTTTTCTTTGGTGGTTCTGTGATTGCACAAAACGACACCCTGCAAGCGCCTTCAGACACTGCGGCTGAAGAAGATTTTTCACTGTACGAAAACCTGGTACCCGAAGAAACTGCCGCCGCTCCCTGGGCCAGCACCAAAATCTTTGATTTGTCGCCCCAAAAGCTGATTTCCATTGGCTATGATGTCCAGGGTGCCTACAATATCAACATGAAAGTAATGCCCAATTTCCCAAAATTCGCTTCCGATTCAACAGGCACTCTCTCTACCGAGGGCAGTCAGGGTTTGAGGCTTGGGTTTAATATTCCTGTTGTATCTAAAAACCGCCTCACCTGGACCATTGCCGGGAATTATTTAGAGAACAATTATCGGGGTATTGGGCCTCGATTAGCGGTGGTAAGAAATACAGATTTGTTAACAAATCCGCTTGAGGCAGGGCTGAAAAGCATGGGCCTCGCCACCACAGTATTCGTACCTTTCGATGCCAAAAGATTCATCCTGATGCAGGCACAGGGTGATGTGAATGGAAGTTTTGTACTTTCTGAGATTGGTGATTACCTCAATAAAACGAGGGTTTCAGGCGCCATTGTTTATGGAAAACGCCCACACGATCGCTTGCAGTGGGGTTTGGGTATTTCGCGCACCTACCGCCTAGGTGAACTGAATTATGTGCCCGTTTTATTTTACAATTATACCTGGCCCAATCGCAAATGGGGTATTGAGGCGCTTTTCCCAGCCAGAGCAGCCGTTCGCAGAACCTTCAATTCCAGAAACCTGCTTTTGTTTGGCTATGAACTTGAAGGACAGACCTATTTTCTGCGCTCAACCATTGCCAACCGTGCAGATTCTGAACTCCGTCGCGGCGAAGCCAGGTTGCGTTTTACCTATGAAAAATCCCTCTCAGGCTTTATCTGGATGAGCCTGCAGGCCGGATACCGCATCAATACTGCATTCAATCTGGATGAAAAAGAGTTTTTCCGCGGACCCTTCGGCACCCAGCCCTTCATCATGGAGAACAAGGCCGGCAATGCTCCCTACATTATGTTTTCCATTAACCTCGTAAGCCCATAATCATGAAAAAAATATTATATCTCATGTCTGCTGTTCTGCTTTTCAGCGCCTGCGGCAAACAAACCAAAGACAACATTACCCTGGATATTACGTTCAAAAGTGACGGCCCTTTTTTTGAGTCATCACCCGAATCGCTGCAGCATCAGCTTGCGGAAGAGCTGACTGTATTTATGAAACAACACAATGCCACGGAGGCCAATATAAAAGCTGTTAAATTGATTTCAGCTTCTTTCACCACAGCCGATTCAGCCGGATTTGCCGATTTTAACAGTCTTATCCTGAATATGATGGCAGGCGGTGACAGTAAGGCCAAAGAAATTGCGGTACAAAATCCCCTGTCGAAAGAAAGTTCTTTCAGTGCTCAGCCTGCAGGTGATGCAGACCTTTCAGAACATTTCAAAAGCAAAGATAAATTTCTGGTATGCGATCTGACTCCTAAAGCAGACAGGGAAAGCCCTTTTGAGATAAAAGCCAAACTTACATTTGAATTTACGTTTAAAGATTAATCATATGAAAAAAATCAGTATCGTTTTGGGCGCTGCCCTCATGTGCGTGCTCATGGCCTTCGCACCTGCCAGTGGAGACCGTCTTCTGGGCATATGGCAGTCAGGCAGTGGGAAAGCCGGTGTGAAAATTGAAAAAATCGGCACCAAGTATTACGGCAAGATTGTTTGGCTGAAAGAACCCATAGATCCTGCCACAAGCAAGCCCAAGGTTGATAAAAATAACCCTGATGAGAAAATGCGTACTGTTCCCTTGAAAGGCTACCGTATTTTGAAAGATTTTACCTACAAAGACAACGATGAGTGGGGAGACGGTACCATTTATGATCCTGAAAATGGCAGTACTTACAAGTCAGTGATCAAAATGAAAGACAACAATACCCTCGACATCCGCGGCTACATCGGCGTTCAGGCACTCGGCAGAACCGATACCTGGAAACGGATGAAACTGGGTAAATAATAGTTAGTAAGCCCGCTCTTTGCGGCCTTCCATGTAATACTGGAACGACCGGTTGGCTACTTTGGTGCCCCCGGGAGTGGGATAATTACCTGTAAAATACCAGTCGCCCTCGTGCTTTGGGGTAGCATCGTGCAGGTTTGCTACGCTTTGGTATACAATTTCCAGTTCGGCATTCAGGTCGGAAGGTCTTACCATTTCAGCTACTTTTAGGCTTATTTCGGCATCGCTCATACCGGCATACAAATCCTGAATGATGTTGCGCTGATCCTCTGCCGGTTTTTCCATTTCAGCTGTTGTTTTCAGATACAATTCATCCAAAAGACTCTCCCTGCCCTGATCCTTAAGAATGTGCACAGCGGCCTGAAATGCAGCAAAATCGCCCAGGCGGCTCATATCAATTCCATAACAATCGGGATAACGGATTTGCGGCGAGGAAGAAACCAGTATGATTTTTTTTGGCTTTAATCGGTCAAGGATGCGCAGTAAACTGGTTCGAAGCGTGGTTCCGCGCACAATACTGTCATCCATGATGACCAGCGTATCTGTTCCGGGGTTGATGGTGCCGTAGGTGACATCATATGCACCGCCCACCATTACTTCACGGTCATTGTCGTTGGTAATGAAGGTGCGCATTTTGGCATCCTTAATCAGAATTTTCTCACGGCGGGGCTTCCAGTCCAGGATGCGTTTTAAAGCAACACTGTCGCCGGCCACACCGGGCGCTGCAATGGCTTCTGCCTGTTTCTCACGGATAATGTCATGAACCCCGTCAATCAGTCCGTAAAAGGCTGTAGCTGCAGTGTTGGGCACATACGAGAAAACTGTGTTTTCAAAATCATACCCAATACGTTCGCAAATATTGCGGCTGAGTAATCTGCCCAGCTCGCGGCGTTCTGCGTAGATATCGGCATCGTTGCCACGGGCAAAGTAAATGCGTTCAAAAGAGCAACTGCGTTTGGCTACAGGCTCAATGATGTTTACTTCAGAATATTCACCGCTCTTCCTCACCATCAGAGCATTTCCTGGCCCCAACTCTTGGATATCTTCAAGTGCGGTATCGAAAACCGTCTGTATGGCACTTCGTTCGGAAGCGGCCACCAACACTTCATCGTTGGCGTACCAGAAACTGGGGCGTATTCCGGCAGGATCGCGCATCACAAAAGCATCTCCGTGGCCCAGCAAACCTATCATGTTAAAGCCGCCATCCACGTTCTTAAACGAACGCTTCAGGATATTCACCAGATTCATCTCGGTTTTAATCTTTTCGGTTATCTCGCGGTTATCGAAACCCTGGCTTTTGAAGATGCTGAACAAACGCTGGTTTTCCTCGTCTATAAAATGACCGATTTTTTCCAGCATCAGTACATTGTCGCTTTTCTCTTTGGGCTGCTGTCCCATGTCAATAAGCGTCTGGAAAAGCTCGTCCACATTGGTAACATTATAATTGCCCGCCAGCATAAGGTTTCGTGCCATCCAGTTGTTTTGGCGCAGAAAAGGATGAATATTCTCCAAGCTGTTGCCACCATAGGTTCCGTAGCGAAGATGACCTAATAGCAATTCGCCTGCATAGGCGTAATTCTTTTTGAGCGCGTCAACATCATTTCTCACATCAGCACCCAGCTGTGCATAATGACCGGCTACCTCATCAAAAATATCGGTGAAGGCAGTTTTGCTGGCACTGCGTTTGCGAGCCAGATAGCGCGCTCCGTATTCCGGATCCAGTTTCACAACACCAATGCCTGCTCCATCCTGCCCTCGGTTGAGCTGTTTGGTCATTAAAAACTGGAGTTGTCTGAGGCCGTAAAGGGGTGTTCCGTATTTTTCCCGGTAATAGCTGAGGGGTTTCAGCAAACGAATGAAGGCTACACCGCATTCGTGCTTGATGGGATCGCTCATGCCCTGATTTTGTGGTGCAAAGATACATCGAATGCCTTTAATCCTGACATAAAATAAAACGCCCTTTGCCAAATATGGCAAAGGGCGTTTGTCGTCTCTAAAAATTATCGTTTAATAATCAGATTCGTAGATGTGAAAGTACTTCCTGAATGCACAGCCACTTTGTATAAAACGGACGAAATGCGCAGCTGTGTCCAGGATATTCTAAGCAGGCCTTTCATTGTTTCATTTACTAATTAAAAAACCTATTTCAGGTCAGAAAAAAGGGCAAACTTGTAATATTACCTATCCGCGGTAAACTAAAAACTAGTTCCTGTATTGCCCAAAATCCTTGTGGTGCGCTTCTTCATACAAGCGGTCTTTGGACAGGCTGCGGAAATAATCGTAGGTAATGCGCAAGCCTTCTGCCCGATTGATTTTGGGCTCCCATCCGAGTATGCTTTTAGCCCGGGTAATATCGGGCTGACGCTGTTTGGGGTCGTCTACAGGAAGGGCCTTATAGACCACTTTCTGGTTAGTGCCTGTGAGTTTAATTATCTCCTCTGCAAATTCAGCAATGGTAATTTCATCCGGATTGCCCACATTCAAAGGATAGGCATAGTCGCTAAGCAGCAGGCGGTAAATGCCTTCCACTAGATCGTCAACGTAGCAGAAGCTGCGGGTCTGGCTGCCATCACCGAAAATAGTTAAATCTTCACCTCTGAGCGCCTGGCCTATAAATGATGGTAAAACACGACCGTCATTAAGTCGCATGCGCGGTCCATAGGTGTTAAAAATTCTTACAATCCGCGTTTCCACACCGTGATAGGTGTGATAGGCCATGGTAATAGCTTCCTGAAATCTTTTGGCTTCGTCATACACACCGCGCGGTCCGATGGGATTGACATTTCCCCAGTAATCTTCATTTTGCGGATGAACGGTAGGATCGCCATAAACCTCGCTGGTGCTGGCCACCAGAATTCTCGCCCCCTGGCTTTTGGCCAGCCCCAGCAGATTGTGGGTTCCGAGAGAACCAACTTTCAGGGTTTGAATCGGAATCTTCAGGTAATCAATAGGACTGGCCGGACTGGCAAAATGCAAGATATAATCCAGTTGTTCGGGTACATGGACAAACTTGCTTACATCGTGGTTGTAGAACTTGAATTCCTTGAGGACAAATAACTGTTCGATATTGCGCAAATCGCCTGTAATCAGATTATCCATTCCGATAACATGGTATCCCTCTTTGATAAACCGGTCGCAAAGATGTGAACCCAGAAATCCGGCTGCACCGGTAATCAATACACGTTTCATGCCGGTGCAATGTCCTCCCGGCCAATGCTCACATATCGATAACCGTGTTTACGCATGGTTTCGGTTTCAAAAACGTTTCTTCCGTCAAATATCACTTTCGATTTGAGCAATGAGCCCAGTTTATTGAAATCAGGGGCCCTGAACTCAGGCCATTCGGTTGCAATAATCAGAAAGTCTGCGCCCTGTGCGGCCTCGTAGGGGTTTTCGCAAAAACGCATACAGTCACCCAGCAATGCTTTCACATTGGGCATGGCTTCGGGATCATAGGCATTTACGGAAACACCCTCAGCAAGCAACTCGGCAATAATTTCCAGGGCCGGTGCCTCGCGAATATCATCGGTGTTGGGTTTGAAGGCAAGCCCCCAGATAGCGGCGGTTTTGCCTTGCAAAGCAGTTCCGTATTCCTTGCGGATTTTATCTACCAGCAAACGTTTCTGTGCCGCATTCACCTTCTCAACAGCATTGAGAATTTCAAAAGGATATTTAACTTCAGAAGCATATTTAATGAGGGCTTTCACATCCTTGGGAAAGCAGGATCCGCCGTAACCGATTCCGGGAAACAAAAATCTTTTCCCGATTCTGTCATCAGAGCCAATTCCTTTGCGCACCATGTCCACATCGGCTCCCATCAGCTCGCAAAGTCGCGATATTTCATTCATAAAGGAAATTTTGGTGGCCAGAAAACTATTGGCGGCATACTTGGTGAGTTCTGCACTGCGGGTATCCATGAACAATATAGGATTGCCTTGTCGTACGTATGGTGCATACAACTCATTCATTACCTCGCGAGCATGGGCACTTTCAGCGCCAATTACCACGCGGTCGGGTTTCATAAAATCATCTACGGCCACGCCTTCCCTCAAAAATTCGGGGTTGGAAACTACGTCAAATTCGCCATGAAAGTTCTTGGCAACAGCAGCCTTTACCTTGTCGGCCGTGCCCACAGGGACTGTGCTTTTGTCCACAATAACGCGGTAATCAGTCATAATTTGTCCCAACTGGTCAGCAACATGCAGTACATAGCTTAGGTCAGCACTGCCATCTTCACCCGGTGGGGTTGGCAAAGCCAGAAAAATAACCAGTGAATCCTGAATGGCCTCTTCGAGGTTTGTGGTAAATTTCAACCGTCCTTCCTTGAGTTTTCGCTTGAAAATCACTTCCAGGCCAGGTTCGTAAATGGTGATTTGCCCTGATGCCAGTTTTTCTATTTTCTGGGAGTCTTTATCCACGCAGATAACATTGTTCCCTGTCTCAGCGAAGCAGGTGCCGCTTACAAGTCCAACATATCCGGTTCCAATAACTGCAATATTCATGTTAAGGTGCTGAGGTAATTTTTTATGTTTGAAGTAATGTATTCAAGCTGTTCAGTTTCCATGTCCGTACCCATGGGCAAAGCCATGATTCTGTCACACAAATGTTCGGTAACGGGCAATGAAATGTCCTGTCTGTATGCCTCCTGTTTATACAATGGCAACGGATAATAAATCATGCTGGGAATACCACGGTTTTTCAGGTATTCCTGCAAACCACCGCGCAGTTTGGGCGTTTCCAAGACCATGCAATACTGATGAAAAACATGAGTGCTGTTTTTAGCCCTGACGGGAATCTGAATTTGTGGTATTGCCCCCAGCTCTCGGTCATAGTATTTAGCAGCGGCTAACCTTTCAGAAGCAAACCCGTCAAGTTTTCTTAATTTAACCCGCAAAATGGCTGCCTGCAATGTGTCGAGCCTGCTGTTCATCCCAATCACTTCATGGTGGTATTTCACGGATTGACCGTGATTGGCTATCATCTTGCAACGCTTGGCAAGCTTTTCGTCTGAGGTAATAATAGCACCGCCATCGCCGTAGCAGCCCAAATTTTTACTTGGAAAAAATGAGGTTGTACTCACATGCCCCATGCTGCCAGATTTTGCTTTTTTGCCATCGGCGAAAGTATACACTGCCCCTATGGCCTGGGCATTGTCTTCTAGCACATAAAGATTGTGTTTTTGCGCCAGCGCCAAAATGGATTCCATGTGAGCATTCTGCCCAAAAAGATGCACCGGAGCCAGCACCCGGGTTTTTGATGTAATCCGTTTTTCAGCATCTTCCAAATTCATCAGGTATTTGTGAGGATCCACATCGCAATAAACGGGCTTTAGGCCAATAAGATGGCACATTTCAGCGATAGCGGCGTAGGAAAAAGCCGGTGTAATTACCTCGCTCCCAGGGGGCAAATCCATAGCCATCAGAGCTATCTGTATTGCATCGGTACCATTGGCGCAGGTAACGGCATGTGTTGCTCCATGGTAAGCGGCCAGTTCTTTTTCAAATTCTATTACATCCTGCCCACCGATGAAATCCGTGCGCTCCAACACGGTAGCTATGGCCGCATCAATTTCATCTTTTAGTCCCAGATATTGTGCGTGAAGGTTGAGCATTTTTACAGAGCGCATGCCGGGGATAGATTTTCTGCAAAGATAAGTTGCTCCGCTCAATATTAGCATGTATATGAAGGAATTGGCATCACGATTAGGTAATCGTAAAAAACCATATAAATCGCCCGTATTAACTTGCAATATGCAAACCAAAAAGGTAGATTTGCGGTTAACTAATCTAAGCCACACGAGATGTCTGAAACTGCGAAAATCATTCTTGGAGAAAAAGAGTATGAGTTGCCTGTAATCACAGGTTCTGGAGGTGAAAAAGCCATTGATATTACCAAACTGCGAGACCTGACAGGTCACATCACAATGGATATCGGCTATAAAAATACCGGTGTCACCACCAGTGCCATCACTTTTCTCGATGGTGAACTCGGAATTTTGCGCCACCGTGGTTATGCCATTGAGGACCTGACTGAGAAAGCAAGCTTTTTGGAGGTAGCATATTTGCTTCTCCATGGTGACTTGCCTAACAAGGCTCAATTTCATGAATTTGATGAAGACGTCCGCGAACATACCCTCGTAAATGAAGGTTTAGAAGGCATGTTCAAGGCGTTCCCAACCGGTTCTCATCCGATGGGACAACTCAGCAGTATGATCACTGCTCTCAGCTTGTTCTACCCTAAGAGCCTGAACCCTAACAGACCCGAAGATGCCGTAAACCGCACCGTCCTTCGTTTGCTGGCCAAAATGCCCACCATCTGTGCTATGATTTACAAGAAAAGAAACGGGCATCCCATTATTTATCCAAAGAATAATCTCGATTACGTTACCAACTACCTGAATATGACCTTTGGACAAGTAAGCATGGATCATTACCACCCCGATCCGGTTGTGGTGGATGCTATGAATAAACTGCTCATACTGCACGCTGACCACGAACAAAACTGCAGCACCAGCACCATTCGTATGGTGGGTAGCAGCCAGGCTAACCTGTATTCGAGCATCGGTGCCGGCATCAACGCCCTTTGGGGCCAGCTGCACGGCGGGGCCAACCAGCAAGTGCTGGAAATGCTGGAGGTGATACGTCAGGATGGCGGTGATGTGAAGAAGTGGATAATCAAAGCCAAAGACAAGAATGACAATTTTCGCCTGATGGGCTTCGGTCATCGCGTGTACAAGAATTTTGACCCGCGTGCCAAAATCATCAAGAAAACCTGCGATGATGTGCTGAACAAACTGGGCGTGTACGATCCCGTACTGGAAATAGCCAAGAAGCTGGAAGAAGCAGCCCTAACTGATCCTTACTTCGTGGAGCGCAAGTTATATCCCAATGTAGATTTCTACAGCGGCATCATTTACCGCGCCATGGGATTTCCCACCGATTTCTTTACCGTGCTGTTTGCCCTGGGCCGCCTGCCCGGCTGGATCAGCCAGTGGCAGGAAATGCGCAAGCAAAAACAGCCCATTGCCCGTCCGCGCCAGATTTACATAGGCGAAAAACCCCGAAAGTTCAAGTTCATGCAGGACAGGGATTAATCCCACCAAAAAATACAAAAAAGGCGACCTACGGGCCGCCTTTTTTAATTCCTTTAAATCCAATTAATTCAACATCCGCTTAACTGCTTCACTGATGAGCTTTCCATCAGCCTGACCTGCCATGGCTTTCATGGCTGCAGGCATCACCTTGCCCAGGTCTTTCATCCCTTCGGCACTGGTTTCGGCAATGATGAATTTTATGCGGGCTTCAATGTCGGCTTCGCTCAACTGGACCGGCAAAAAGGTTCCGATAATAACCAGTTCTTCTTTTTCCTTATCGGCCAAATCCTGACGGCCTTCCTTATCAAATATCTCGATGCTGTCTTTGCGCTGTCTGGCCATTTTTTGCAGAGCTTTAACACGGTCTTCATCGGAAACATCACCGCCGGCTGTGTCCAGCAACAAAAAAGCACTTTTGATATTGCGCAGGGCGCGCAGACGCACCTCATCCCGCGCCTTCATGGCGGTTTTGATGCCTTCGTTGATTTGTTCTGCAAGATTCATGAAGCAAATTTAGGGCAGGTACTCTGTCTTTATTACTCCAGATTCAAATGAAATAAAATATTTATGATAAAAACACATAACTAATCATCAAATTTGCGTTCTTTAATTATGCGCAGTACCAATACCCTTTTGTACTTATTCGCATTGGTTATTATTATCCAAAGCTGTGGAATTAACAATCGCACCAAGGCCAAAAACCTGAGGGAAGAAATTGCATCAGAGCAACAACAAACCAAGGGACTTCTTAAAAAGCGGAATACTGAATTTAAAAAACTGAAGGTTGTAAAAGACAGTGTGAACCGTTATCATGAAATGCTAAATATTACCCGTCCATGAAGACCATTATACCCACATTATTTGTCTTTATTGCCCTTTCTGGATGCATGAGCCGCAGTGAACTGGCAAAGTTTGAACAAGAGTTGCTGTATGTGCAAACTGCCAACAGTGCCATAAAAACTGAAACAAGGCTTTTTCGTGATTCTCAATTTATGTATGCGGACACACTTGAAAAATTACGCTCGCAGTGGCGTCTGGTTGCGGAAAATCGTAAATCCAGAGCGCGGCAGGCACAGCAAAGAGCAGATTCAATGAAAATTGAGCTTTGCACATTTGCCACACATGAAGAAAAAAATGCTTATTACTATTTGAACTATGCCAGAACCAAACCCCGTGAATTTTGCGAACGATTTGTTGTGCCCCAATGGGATAAAAGCAACAGTTATGAAAATTCGCTTGTACAAACAATGCGCACCATGGCACCTGTTCCGCCGGTATTTCCTGATAAGGATTTATATGAGTCGGCGCTTTGTCATGCAAAAACATTGGGTAAAACTGGTTACACAGGCCATGATCGGCAGACCGACCCAAAAACTGGGAAAAAATGCAAAAGTTTATTTATGGGAGAATGTTGTTCTTATGGTCGTAGTAGCGGCCTGGGGGTCATTCTACAGTTACTAATTGATGATGGTGTCCCCAGTTTGGGGCATCGTAAAATTTGTCTAAGTGAAGGTTACAGCACGGTGGGAATCTCTATTCAGTCCCACAAAAGCTACGGCTTTATTACAGTTCTGGATTTTTTCTGATTGAAGATTTAACAACTTTTAGAAAGTTGTCAGATCTATAGGGCGGTAACCTTTCCCAACATGCCACTCTGTTCCTATCTTTGCAACAGATGCGCATTTCCTATTCCTGGCTTTGTGATTTTGTGGGCGATACCCACACTGCCGCAGAAATTGCGGATCGGCTCAGTGTTTCAGGCCTTGAGGTAGAACACCTGGAAGCCGTAGATTACCTTCCCGGCGGATTGCATAGGTTCGTTATCGGGCATGTGCTTACCTGCGAAAAACACCCCAACGCCGACAAACTGCATGTTACTACAGTCGATATTGGCACAGGCCAACCACAACCCATTGTTTGCGGAGCACCCAATATAGCATTAGGCCAGAAAGTAATTGTGGCCCTGCCCGGAACCGAAGTAACCCTGCCCGGGAAAGGCACTTTCACCATTGGCGAAGCCAAAATACGAGGAGAGATCAGCCGGGGTATGATTTGCGCGGACGATGAATGCGGACTGGGAACTTCGCACGATGGTATACGTATTCTACCGGCAGATGCCCCCGTGGGAATGTCCGCTTCCGAATACTTTAAGATAGTTTCCGATACAGTTTTGGACATTGGCCTCACCGCCAACCGTGGAGACGCCGCGTCTCATCTGGGCGTGGCCAGGGATGTGGCCGCTCTTTTAGGCAAAACATTAATTGTGCCTACTGTATCTGACTTTTCGGGAGCGATTTCCGGTTTTGAAATTCAAATTCCGGAAGCTGACTTATGCAGCCGCTACATAGCCTTGCAAATCAGCGGTGTAAAAATCACTCCCTCGCCACAGTGGATGCAAAACAGGCTGCGCAGCATCGGCATAGAACCCATCAACCACGTCGTGGATTGCACCAACTATGTGCTGCACGAACTGGGACAACCCCTGCATGCTTTTGATGCCGACAAACTGAAAGGCAACCGCATTTCGGTGCGTATGGCCAAATCGGGTGAAACCTTAACTACGCTGGATAAACAGGACAGAAAACTATCTGTAAAAGACCTCATCATTGCTGATGCGGAAGGCCCTGTGGCCCTGGCCGGTGTCTTTGGCGGCCAGCACAGCAGTGTTTCTTCCGATACCGTAAACATTGTTCTGGAAAGCGCCTGCTTCCATGCCGGCAGCGTGCGTAAGACCGCACGGAACCATACCCTGAATACCGATGCCTCCTTCCGTTTTGAACGCGGTACCGATATTGAAATGTGTAAAAAAGCCGCACTACGCGCCGCCGCACTGATTATCAAAACCGCCGGTGGACATATCACAGGGCTAACCGACACGTATCCCAAACCACATGAACCCAAAATCCTGTTTTTGAATACCGAAAAACTGCGCCGGTTTGCAGGAATGGATATAAACGACCAAACATGTACCAAAATATTGATGGATCTGGGATTTGGGGTTGCAGAAACAGACCATAGCATGTTTAATGTAACTGTGCCTTCCTGGCGCAACGATGTGGAGCAGGAAGTGGACCTTATGGAGGAAGTAATGCGCATCCACGGCTTCGATAAAGTGCCTGCAAAGGGAAAAATGCAGGTATCGCTGGGTGGTTTCGGCGGTAACCGTAACCGTGAATGCAAAAACAGAGCCGGTAAAGCCTTGCAGGCGCATGGTTTTTATGAAATCATCAATAACAGCCTGGGTGCAGAAAGCACACACCGCCAATTTTCAGAAAATCCGGTCATGCTCACCAACCCATTAAGCAACGACATGGCTTCCATGCGTGCATCGCTGCTGCCCGGAATGCTGTTGGCTGCGCAGTATAACAAGAACCGCAAAAACAACGATATCCGCTTTTACGAGTTTGGACGAACCTACCGGACCAGCAGAACAGGTTTCGAAGAAACCGAGATGCTGGGTTTGCTCATGCTGGGCAATGATGTGAACGGAAGCTGGCGAAAAAAACCGGAAAAACTTGATTTTTATAACCTCAAGGAGTCAATAGCCTTGATTCATCAGGGTATGGGAAGTCACATAAAGACTGATGCATGGGGAATACAACATGTAGATCCTAAAATGCTTAAGGAATATGACCTGGAAGGGGATGTGTGGTACGCTGAAATTGCCTGGAAAACCCTCACAGATGGCATAAATACAGCAGGTTTTAAAGTAACCGAACCACCTCGCTTTCCACGTATGCGCAGGGACCTGAGCCTTGTGGTTGATAAAGGAATTCCTTATGCGGAACTGGAAAAGATTGTTCTATCTCAAAAAATTGCTATCTTGCAGGATATGAATGTGTTTGACGTGTTTGAAGGCAAACCACTTGAAGCCGGTAAAAAAGCCGTAGCCATATCCTTTTCACTGGGCATGGCTGAACGCACCCTGACCGATGTGGAAGCCGACGAAACCATGCGCACACTCATGAAAGCATTTGAAAACAAAGCCGGGGCTGTTATACGTAAATAAATATGCAAAACCTCAGCACAAGACTCTACGAAATTCGCATTAAGGTTGAAAAACTCTTGCAGGAGAACCAATTGGTGAAAAACGAGAACGAATCGATGCGTGACCGAATTGAGGGACTGGAAAGAACGGTGCAATTGCAAAAAAATAACTTGTCGGAGATTACAGAACAAAATAAATTTATTAAACTTGCAAAGAATTTAAACCCGGAAGATTCCGATACCGAAGAAATCAAAAACAAGGTGAACGAATTGATACGGGAAATAGACAGGTGTATTGATCTGTTGAACGAATAAAATGTTAGCGTGCGACCTGAAGACAAAATTTCCGTGCGTGTGGCCATAGCAGGCAAGGTCCTGCCACTGAGAGTGGCTCCCCGCGACGAAGAATTTGTAAAAACAGCCGCATTGATGCTGAATAAACGCATGGAAGACTTTAAAGTTTTTCATGCAGGAGACGAAACCGACCGCCTGGCATGGGCGGCACTGGACTTTACCGGAGACCTGCTGCGCTTAAGAGCGGAAAGGCAGGAAGAAAATCCGGCTTGGGAACAGGACTTGCAGCTTATTGAGCAATTGCTGCAGGGGTATTGATCCGCACATCCTGATTTGTTCGTTTTAACACGTTAGTTCACCTTCACCCAAACAAAAAAGAAGGAGAAAAACACACATGGAAATCGTAGTATTCAGCCTTGTCGGCATTCTTATCGGTCTGGCCCTCGGATATGTTGTATTTGTTTCGCTGAGACGCAATCAAATCGAATCCGAACGCAAATCACTGATTGAAGAGGCCAAATTGCAGGGAGAAAATTTAAAGAAAGACAGGATTCTGGAAGCCAAGGAAAAATACATGGGTCTGAAATCCGAGCACGAAAAAGAAATCAACAGGCGCAATCAGGAAATGTCCAACGCCGAAAACCGTATCCGCCAAAAAGAACAAAGCTGGGATCAGAAGCTACAAAACGCAAAGCAGAAAGAAGATGAGCTGGCCAAAGCCCGTGAAACTTTCGAAGCACAGCTTGAAGGTCTGAAAACCAAACAGCGTGACGTAGAGGCTATGCGCGAACAGCAATTGCAGCAATTGGAGAAAGTGGCCGGACTGAGTGCGGCAGAGGCCAAAGAGCAAATGCTGGAAAACATCCGCGTTCAATCGCATACCGAAGGCCTTGCCATTGCCAAGAACATTGTAGAGGAAGCCAAGCTCAGCGCAACCCGCGATGCCAAACGCATAGTATTGCAAACCATTCAGCGCACTGCCGCAGAAACTGCTATCGACAACACCGTTACCTCATTCCCGCTCGAGAATGACGACGTGAAAGGCCGCATCATTGGCCGTGAAGGCCGAAACATCAAGGCGTTCGAAGCTTCTACCGGTGTGGAAATTCTGATTGATGACACCCCCGAAACCATCGTACTCAGCTGCTATGATCCCATTCGCAGGGAAATTGCCCGCGTATCGCTGGAGCGCCTGATTAAAGATGGTCGTATTCACCCCGCCCGCATTGAGGAAGTAGTGGAGAAAACCAAAAAGCAGATTGAAGAAGAAGTGGTAGAATGGGGCGAAAGAACCGTAGTTGATCTTGGAATCACAGGTTTACATCCCGAACTTATTCGCTACGTGGGCCGCATGCGCTTCCGCAGCAGTTTCGGCCAGAATCTGCTGAAACACAGCCGAGAAGTAGCCCGCCTTTGTGCTACCATGGCCGCAGAAATGGGACTGAACGTAAAACTAGCCAAACGCGCCGGTCTGCTGCACGACATAGGCAAAGTGCCCGATACCGATGAGGAAACGCCACACGCATTGCTGGGTATGAAACTTTGCGAAAAGTGCGGCGAGCACCCTGAAGTCATCAATGCCGTGGGTGACCACCACGACGAAATTGAAATGACCAGCCTGCTCAGCCCGGTTATTCAGGCGTGCGATGCCATATCCGGCTCAAGACCCGGCGCGCGCCGCGGCGATGAACAGTATGTGCAGCGCATTAAAGACATGGAAACCATGGCCCTGGGATACCCCGGCGTGGAGAAAGCCTTTGCAATTCAGGCCGGCCGCGAACTGCGCATTATAATGAGTGCCGAGAAAAGCACCGACGATCAGGCAGATGTGCTGGCATTTGAGATCAGCAACCGCATCATGACTGAAATGCGCTATCCAGGACAGGTTAAAATCACCGTTATCCGCGAAAAACGCAGTGTGGGTGTGGCAAAATAAGCTTTAAAGACCCCAAACAATAAAGGCGGATTTTTCATCCGCCTTTATTGTTTTTTAAAAGTGCCGTTACGCAGCTTTTGACCTGATGTAACAATTCACTTCATCACTCGGCATCAGGGTGTCGAAATCATTGCTCATGGGACGAATGTGCGCACTGCCATTCTTATAGCGGCTTTTCGGATTTCGTAAGTTGTAATTTTCCAGATCAAAACTATACATCCTCAATGCCAGGGGATCTATTGCGTGCGGTGTGAACAAACAGTGATGTTTGGAAACACCAAGAAAATCGGCATCGGAAAACATACCGGGATCAATATGCCAGGTATTGATTACTCTTTTAGAATTTTTGTTGCTATATTCCGTCCGTGCCCTTGCGCCATTGCCAGATTTATCCGGCTGAGGGCAAATTTCTCCAGCAGTTCTATTTTGTCTACTTTGCCGAAATCCGCGTAAAATGGGATATGACATTACAATTTGAAAATGATGGGAGAATAAATGCCGGGGCATTAAACCTTTCGAACATTATTGCGTCTATAATTGTAACATCGTATATGAATAAACTGATAACCGCCTTTTTTCTGCTGCTCGCTTTTTCTGCGGCTTGCAAAAAGAAAACAAGTTCCCCGCAAAATACCTTTAATGACAGCGCTTACCAGATCACCAAAACCATTGTGGGCGACAGCCTTTCGGTAGATGTGGTAATTGACAAACCCAAGGGCACTTCTTTTGATGTGCTGATGGTATTTCACGGCACCGTAACCTACGACAGTCTGATACTCGACGCCGCCTACAATACCCTTGATGGTTTCAAACGCATATTGGACCGAAAAGATATGATAATCGTGAGTGTGGCTTATCCGGAGGAGAATTTGTTGATGGGCGACAATATCAAACATTCCGAAGCAGCTCTGCTGTGGGTAAAAAACAAAGCCGCCGCGGAACTGGGTATTCAGGTTAAAAAGGTTTTTTTGGCCGGGCATTCGCAGGGCGGCTATGTGGTAACCCGTTTGAACACCCTGCAACCAACCAACGGCGTTATCGCTAACGCACCCGGACCACTAAATCTTGTGTTTCGCTGCCAGCTGGAGGAAGACGGTAAAATTGCCGGTAGCGGGGTTTGCAATCTTCTGAAAACCAAATTCGGTTCCACCAACATCAATCCTGAAGCCTACCAGGCACGTTCGCTGCTGAAATTTACCACCGGATTTAAATCGGATATTCTGTTTGTGCAGGGTTTAGACGACAGCCCCATTCAAATGGCTTCATGGCCGTTGTTCAAGCAAAAAGTAACCGAATGCACCGATTGCAAAACGGTGAAGGTGCATGAGGTAACAGGTTTCGGACATCCGTCAATATTTGAAAACGCAGGTGCCAAGGCGGAGTTTAACAAGTTTATCGCGGAGCGGTAATCAGTTCTGCAAGCCCTTACCCATCAGTATTTTATCCCTGCATTTACCAATTCGCTCAATCCGGGTTTTGGGTTGTTTGGCTCCGTTGAAAAATAATATATATCCCCGCTGTCTGCTCGGTGTTAAAGCATAAAAAGCATCGTTTAGTTCGGCATCTTCTTTCAGCGCAAGCTGCAGTTCTTCGCATTTTTCTTGTTCATCAGCCTTTTTAAACGTCACTTTCTGTTTGGTTTCTTCCAATACCATGGCTTCACGCAGGTATTCAGCGATGATGTCAGCCTGTTCTGAAACCTGTTCCGGTGCTGTAACCTGCATGTACCTTACCGCCTGGCTGCTCTCCCCGGGGCTGTTTGGCCGTTTTCCCGGATCATATATTAGAGACCCCTTCATAAAACTGAGGGGTACATTTATTTTAAGGCTCCCAGTAAAACTATATTCTGCTTGCCATACATTTTAGCAGGCCACACCCAACTTAAGGGTTACTGTGAGTCCGCTTTTTAGCAATATTTTACGCAGTAGTGCCAGTTCCTGACACCGGGTATTAACCTAACAGGCAGGTGCGCCGCCCAGCGAACATCTTCCGCATCCTTCGGCAAAAAACACAACGGCTTCCATTCCGGTTTTCACAATGGCAAAGATATATACTGCGAAAATGTATTTGAACTGATTTAGGAATCTGTTAATCGTCACATTTATGCCAAAACAAGCTTATTTTTAGACCATTTGAGCTGTTTTTTAATACATTTGTTATTGTGAGAATACTAATTACCAGTTTTATATTGCTTTGCTGCAGTCCGCTTTTTTCGCAGTTTGTGCAAATAGGGGAAGGTTATTTTCTGGGTACACAGGCAGGTCCCATGGTTGTATCTACCACCAGTGCAAACTATGGTTGCCGGTTTGCCTACATTTTTCCAAAATCTGTCCTGGGAAACCTTAAACATGGCGATAGCATGGAAAGCATGGAATTTTTGCGCAGTGCCGGCGCAGCTATAGGTACAGGTACACAATTTACCATCTGGCTGAAAAACACCTCCCGCACTGATTTTGGCAGCGGCCGTATCTCATTTTCAGGAGAAACCGGCTCCGCCGTCATGGTTTATAGCTCCATACCCGCAAACGACCTGGGTTCAAATGAAGTCTTCTACCGTTTCTCCTTTTCACTGGGCAAATATGTGTTCGATACCACCAAAGGCGATAATCTGGCTGTAATGGTGGAGTTTTCACAAAGTGTGGCACAACCCGGAACCATAAACTTTTACTTCGAAAGCAGTGCAAGCATTTCCGGATATTCCGCCAACCAAACCAAGGGCTTTACAGGATGGCCTATGCCTGACAGCCTAGGCACTTCTTCCGACTACCATCCCACCGTTATCTTCAATTATCCCCGTTTTGATTTTGATGCAGCCGCTATTAAACTTTACACTTTAGGCAAATTGCCCATTCCGCTGGGCAACCCTGACAGCGTGAAATTACTTGTGCGCAATGTGGGCAAAAAAAACCTCAGCAGCGCCAAAATAAGAACCTTACTAAAAGGCACAAATACAGGCACAGACAGCATTACCTATAATCTATCCCGCGGAGCTCAGGCATTTATCAATTTACCCAGTCTAGTACCCTCGAAAAAAGGTCTGGATACCGTTTTTGCCATAACCGTAGACAATAATAGCGGCAACAACACGGTACGCAGTTACCGACAAAACAACGAAAATATTTACAGCTACCGCGATATGACCCTGCCGCCAGCATCAGGTGGCATTGGTTTTAATGGCGCAACCGGTGATTTTGTAGCGCGTTTTTTCTCCAACAAAAGCAAAGCCATCAACCAAGTAACCGTGGCGTTCGCTGCAGCCGGCCGCTCTTTCCGGCTGGGAATCTGGGACAACACCGGCCGTCGCGGCAGACCGGGCAAACTGCTGTATCAAAGCAATATGTTAACCACGGTTACCGGTAATTATATATTGGATCTGGCAAGCCCTGTGTCGGTAAACGGCACTTTCTATGTGGGTGTGAGACAGTTGGGAACCAGCAACGTGGCATTTGGCTATCAGGATGAAAACCCGGTTAGGCCCAATACTTTTTTCTATGCCACACCTACCGGAGATACCAACTGGGTAGATTTTGCACCCAATGCTCCATTTAAGTTCATTATTGAACCCCGCCTACAGGGAGATACCGACCTGACTGCAGCCTCAGCCGATTTTCCGAAAGACAGCATAGATCGCTTTACCATGGATACCATGGCACCACAGGGAACCATTGCCAATATCGGTGCTAAAAACATGAAAGACAGCTTCAGTATTCGCTGTGAAATAAATGTATTTGGCAAACTCGTTTATCAGCAAACCCTGCGAGACACCCTGTCAGCAGGCCGTCGCAAAACCTACACATTTCCTAAAAAATTCTATCCCTTGGATTATGGAGAACACCTGCTGAAGATCATTGTTTCGGCCAAAGGCGACTTTATCAATGACAACGACACTACTACCCGGAAATTCTTTGTGGGGGTGAAAAAAGACGTCATGGTATCGTCGGTTTTTGATCCCTATTCAGGCGCCATTTATGAATATGTGCGGGATACATTCATGCCTATTGCAACCATTCAGAATCCCGGATATGACAATACAGTAACCTTCGATGCCCGCTGCTTGATTATTAAAGGAACCAAAGTAATTTACGATAAAACCAATACCCTCAGTCTTCCCAAGTTTCAAAGCAGAATTCTTTCATGGCCTACCTACCGCTGTACCGACACCGGAAGGCTTACCGTAATATTTACAACTGAAATGACAGGCGACAAGCAGCCTCTAAATGACACACAAAAAGTGAGTGTGTTTGTCATGAAATCTTATGATCTGGGTGTTGACAGTGTGGTATCGCCCATGAAAAACTTCTTTTATCCTGTGGGCAAACCCATTGTCCTGCGACCACGCGTATACAATGACGGTTTGCTCAACGTCGGTGCAACAAGACTTACAGTTCGCATCAGCTCGGCGTATACACCAGCAGTATTCCGCGATACTTTCGTTTATCCGCTTGCCGGCAAAGATGGTTATGTAGTGAACATGCCACGCAGTTTTACACCGCAGAAGAAAGGCATTTACAAGGCGGTTTTCAAGGTGTATCACCCGCTGGATTATGTGAAAACTAATGACAGTATTGTGCGGGACTTTTTTGTTGGAAATCCCTATGACTACAGTGTTTTGTCTGTAGGTTATCCCACCAGTAAAGACACCCTGCTTATCGGAACAGGACCCTTTGCACCCCAAATGCGCATCGCCAATCTGGGTTTTGTGAAAAATACCGATGCTGTTCCTTTTGTCTGTCAGGTTTGGTACGGTAAAACCCGCATCTATCAAGACATTAAAACCACATCCCTCGATACCGGTCAGGCACTTGATTTTATTATGCTGAAAACCCTGAATCCCATAAATGCCGGAACCTTCAGGGTTATTACCTACACCAATTACGCATCGGATGTAAACCGTAAAAACGATACAGCGCTGGCTACATTTACTGTTGTGATTGGCAAAGACGCCGGTGTGATGAGTATTGATACGCCATTTGCAGGACAAAAAGTGTATGCCCGCGAAACCTTCTTTGATGTACATGCTACTATCTCATCGAGCGCCAGAAAGGCATTGGGCCCTGTGCGCACAACCGCCGAAGTGCTGGGGAAAAACAATACCGTCCTCAGTCAGTCATTGCGATTTGATACCCTTAATCTGGCAAAAATGGAACAAAAAGTGGTGCTGAAAGACCTTTTGCTGCCCGATTCGGGCAATTATACGCTGCGGGTTCGCATCAGCAGTGCTGAGGATCAGAATCCGTTGAATGACACACTTACCACAACCATTCTCGGTGTAAGGCGTCATGATTTAGCCTGGGTAACCTTTGAAACACCCGCCACGGGGCAATGGTTGCTGAATACCTCGGGTAAAGCGAAGCTGAAAGCATCGCTGATTCAGGCGGGTGAAGACACAACCACATACAATGGCAAAGCCATATTAAGGGTGCTTGACAGCAGCAGCGGTGTGGTATTGTTTACCGATACAGGCAGCTTTAACCACGTTCGAAAAGGCATCCCGATATCCGTCACATCTATCAAAATGTTTCCGTTTGTGATTGCAGGGACGTTTAAAGCCGATGCTGTGCTGGAAAAGTTTACCGACCTATTTCCAGAAAACGATACATTGCGCAGCCACTTCAGGGTGGTTTACAACACCGTGAGCACTTTGCCGGAGCTTGAATTTATGCTGTATCCCAATCCTGGCAACGACCATTTGATGGTTTCAGCCAAAGAACCTGCCAAAACCATGATTCTGCGCGATATGTCTGGCAAGATACTGCAATTACAAAACGGCTCAGGACCCTATGCCACCGTTATGTTGGCACCGGGCATGTACATAGTGGAATTACAGTTCGCGGCCGGTAAAGCCAAGGTGGTTTGGGTGAAAAGGGACTGATTTACTAACGATTGTTAGTTTTTGGTTTTTACAAACCGCCGCACCATTCCCTCAGTGGTTTCCACCATTCCCAAATACATGGCCGCAGGACTTACCCAAAGTGTTCCGGGCAGAACATCAGGGGTTTCGTTTAAAGGTTTATGTACGACCAGAGGTTCTAAGGTTTCGCTGCGCAGGGCCATGACCAGCAATTCGTACTCCTTGTCTTTTTAGTGGCGGTAATGAACGGGAGGAATAACCGGTAAAATGTTAATGGGTTCCATCACAGAGTGCGATAAGACCTGGAAGGTCTGCAATCAGGAAATCAGTCCGGCGAAATGCTTAACCGTGCGCACCAGCTGGCTCACATAGCTCATTTCATTGTCGTACCAGCTCACCACTTTGATCAGTTGGCTGTCGCCCACGGTAACCACTTTGGTTTGCGTAGCATCGAACAGAGAACCATATGAAATTCCGATAATATCGGTACTTACCAGTTCCTCTTCAGTATAGCCAAAGCTATCGTTGGCGGCAGCTTTCATGGCGGCGTTGATTTCAGCAGCGGTGGTTTTCTTTTGGCAGATAACGGTAAGTTCGGTTACAGAACCGGTAATGGTGGGAACGCGCTGAGCGCCGCCATCGAGTTTACCGGCCAGCTCGGGCAATACCAGGCCAATGGCTTTGGCAGCTCCGGTGCTGTTGGGCACAATATTCTGTGCAGCAGCCCTTGCACGGCGCAGGTCTCCCTTGGGATGTGGAGCGTCTAAGGTATTCTGATCGTTAGTATAGGCATGAATGGTGGTCATGCTGCCGGCCAGAATGGTGAAATTATCATTCAGTACTTTGGCCATGGGGGCCAGACAGTTGGTGGTACAGCTGGCACCACTTATGATGGTTTCGCTACCATCCAGAATATGGTGGTTTACATTGTAAACAACGGTTTTCAGATCGCCTGTGGCAGGTGCTGAAATTACCACACGTTTGGCACCTGCGGTCAGATGGGCTT
>Ga0194131_10002182_pt1 | contig 32394 bp, 34 predicted proteins | sample TA2KigO120mmetaG_FD_148631 | JGI IMG/M metagenome (GOLD analysis project Ga0194131, IMG submission 148631) | Freshwater microbial communities from Lake Tanganyika, Tanzania - TA2015053 Kigoma Offshore 120m | ecosystem: Environmental > Aquatic > Freshwater > Lake | place: Tanzania: Lake...
ATGAAAGAAAAACGCCCCTGTCTTGCGGTTCACTCCGCAGAGACTCGATGCGGTACGCGCCGTCGTTCCTGCTACGAAATGTTCGATCAGGCGATCCTGCTTCGAGACCCCCAATCGGCTCCGTCGTATCCGTCCCATGATAACTCCATAACCGAGTTATCTGGGACAGCCCCCTGTTCAAATACGCGCTGCGCAACGCGCTGGTGCCGGTGATCGCGCTGGCCGCAGTGCAGCTGGGATCGCTGCTCGCCGGATCGGTGGTGATCGAGGCGGTGTTTGGCCTCAACGGCATCGGCCAGCTCGCCTGGACCTCGATCTCGCGCAACGACTTCCCCGTCGTGCAGTCGATAGTGCTGGTGGTCTCGCTCCTCTACATTCTGCTGACCTTCCTCGGCGACCTGCTGAACGCCGCGGTCGATCCCCGGATACGGAGCAACGGATGACGGCGATCGCCGAACGTCGCTGGCCGGACGCCTTCCGCCACGCCAGCCTCGCTGCCGGGGGCGGCGTCGTCCTGCTGGTCGCGCTGATGGCATTGCTCGCCCCGCTGGTCGCACCGCACGACCCGTTCCTGCAGAATCTCGACCATCGCCTGATCCCTCCGGTCTGGGAGGCCGAGGGACGCTGGGCGCATCCGCTCGGCACCGACGCGCTCGGGCGCGACTATCTGAGCCGTCTCATCCATGGCGCCCGCATCTCGCTCCTGATCGCGCTCGCGGTCGGCCTGCTCTCGGGCCTGATCGGCACCGGCCTCGGGCTCGCCGCCGGCTACTATGGCGGCTGGGTTGACACCGCCGTCCTGTTCGTGTTGACCAACCGGCTCGCCATGCCAGGCGTGCTGATCACGCTCGCCGTCGTCGCCATCGTCGGCGGCTCGCTGACCGTGGTGATCCTGGTGCTGGGCTTCCTCAACTGGGACCGCTTCGCCGTGGTCGTGCGCAGCGCCGCCCAGCGGGAAGCCAATCGCGACTACGTGCTCGCCGCCTCCGCGCATGGCAGCAGCGCCTTGCGCATCATGCTCGCCGAGATCCTGCCGAACCTGGTCGGGCCGCTGCTCGTCGTGCTCACCGTCGAGATGGCGCATGCGATCCTGATCGAGGCGGCGCTGTCCTTCCTCGGCCTCGGCGTGCCGCCGCCGAACCCCTCCTGGGGGCTGATGGTCAACGAGGCCAAGGACCACATCTTCTTCCATCCCTGGATGATCTTCATCCCCGGCATCGCCATCTTCACGCTCGTGCTCGCGATCAACCTGGTCGGCGACGGGCTTCGCGACGTGCTGGCGCCGGAGTGGCGGCCGTGAGCCTGCTCGACATCGGCGGCCTCTGGGTCGAGACGGCTCAGCTGCCTCTGGTGCGCGACGTCGATCTCTCGCTCGCGCGCGGCGAGACCCTCTGCCTTGCCGGCGAGTCGGGCTCGGGCAAGTCGCTGACCGCGCTCGCGCTGATGGATCTGCTCGGACCCGGCCTCAGGCGCCGTGCCACGCGCGCGCGCTTCGACGGCATCGATCTGCTCGACCGCGGCGCCACCCAGCGGCTTCGCGGCAGCCGGATCGCGATGATCTTCCAGGAGCCGATGACGGCCCTGAATCCGGTCTTCACCATCGGCACTCAGCTCGAAGCCGTGTACCGCCGGCATCGCGGCGGCGGCCGCGCCGAGGCGCGCCGGCGCGCGCTGCACCTGCTGGAGCGTGTCGGCATCGGCGCGCCGGAGCGGCGGCTGGCGCAGTTCCCGCACGAGCTCTCCGGCGGACTGCGCCAGCGCGCGATGATCGCGATGGCGCTGATGTGCCAGCCCGACCTCCTGATCGCCGATGAGCCGACTACCGCGCTCGACGTCACCGTGCAGGCCGAGATCCTGCGCCTGCTCGAGGATCTGCAGCGCGAGCTTGGCCTGGCGCTCATCCTGATCACGCACGACCTCGGCGTCGCTTCGCGCATGGCCGATCGCTGCGCCGTCATGTATGCGGGCGAGATCGTCGAGAATGCCGATCGGGCCACCGTCTTCCGCGCGCCGCGCCATCCCTACACCCAGGCGCTGCTCCGCTGCATCCCGATCCTGGGATCGGCTGCGCCCGGAACGCCGCTGCTCGACATTCCGGGCGTCATGCCGAGCGGCGTCGAGGCCGGCTGCGCCTTCCGCGCGCGCTGCACCTCGGCCGCCGCCGAATGCACCACCGCGCCGCCGCTGCGCCCGGTCGAGCGCGGCAGCGCCCGCTGCTGGTTCGCCTCGTGACGCCGCTGCTCGAGATCGAGGACCTGGTCTGCCGCTATCCGGGCCGGCGAGGCGGCTTCTTCCGCCACGCCCGGCCGATCCATGCGATCAACGGCGTCAGCCTCAGCGTCGGCGAAGGCGAGGTCGTGGCGCTGGTCGGCGAGTCCGGCTGCGGCAAGTCGACCCTGGCACGCGCCATGCTGGGCCTGCTCAAGCCGGCCGCCGGCGCCATCCGCCTCGACGGCACGCCGCTCGCGGCAATGACGCGACGCGAGCTGGCGCGGCGCATCCTGCCGGTGTTCCAGGATCCCTACTCGTCGCTCAACCCGAGCAAGACGGTCGAGTCGATCGTCGGGCTGCCGCTCAGGCTCAACCGCGTGCCGGCCGAAGAGCGCCGCCGCATCGTGCGCGCCATGCTGATGCGCGTCGGCTTGAGCGAACGCCATCTCGCGCGGCGGCCGCACCAGCTCTCCGGCGGCCAGCGCCAGCGCGTCGCCATCGCCCGCGCGCTGATCATGGAGCCGAAGCTGGTCGTCTGCGACGAGCCCACTTCCTCGCTCGACGTCTCGGTGCAGGCGCAGATCCTGAACCTGCTGATGCAGCTCCGCCGCGAGCTCAGGCTCTCCTATGTCCTGATCAGCCACAACCTCGCCGTGGTCGAGCGCCTCGCCGACCGGGTGGCCATCATGTATTTCGGCCGCATCGTCGAGGAGGGCCCGGCGGCTGCGGTCTTCGCCCGCCCGCGCCATCCCTATACCCAGGCGCTCCGATCGGCCGCGCTCTCCCCCGATCCCGATCAGCCGCTGCCGTCGGCGGGGCTCGGCGGCGAGGTCCCCGACCCGGCCGCACCGCCGTCGGGCTGCGCCTTCCATCCACGCTGCCCACACGCGATGGACCGTTGCCGTGTGGAGACGCCGGACCTCCGCGAGGTCAACGGCATCGCCGTCGCGTGTCATCTGTAGGGGCGTTAGGCTCAGAAATACCGCTTCAAATTCCTTCGGATCCTCTGCAGCACCGGCTCGTCCGCCGGAACCTCGAACGCCTTCCCGGTGATCGTCTCGTAGGCTTCGACATAGACCTCGGCGGTCTTGAGGATCACGTTCTTGGGAATTGCGGGGATCTTGTCCTTGTAGGGATCGCAGCGTTCGGTGACCCAGGAACGGACAAAATCCTTGTCGAAGCTATCGGGGCGCTCGCCCTTCTCGAAGCGCGTCGGATAGCTCGCCATCTTCCAGTAGCGGCTGGAATCCGGCGTATGGATCTCGTCGGCGAGAACGATGGTGCCGGACTCGTCGGTGCCGAACTCGTATTTGGTGTCGACCAGGATCAGCCCCTGCTTCGCCGCCAGGGCGCGGCCGCGGGCGAACAGCGCATGCGCGTAGTCGGTGACGGTGCGCCACTGCGCCTGAGAGAGCAGGCCGCGGTCGAAGATCGTCTGCGAGGTCAGCGGCTCGTCATGCGCGCCGTCCGCCGCTTTCGAGGTCGGGGTGATGATTGTCGCCGGCAGCTTCTGGTTGGGCCGCAGGCCCTCGGGCAGCCTGATCCCGTACATCTCGCGCTGGCCCTTCATGTAGAGAGTCAGGATCGAGGTGCCGGTGGTGCCGGCGAGGTAGTCGCGGACGACGATCTCGACGGGCAGGATCTTCAGGCGCCGGCCGATGACGACGTTCGGGTCCGGATAGTCGAGAACGTGGTTCGGGCAGATGTCGCGCGTCGCCTCGAACCAGTGGCGCGCGGTCTGGGTCAGCACCTGGCCCTTGAACGGGATCGCCGCCAGGTTGATGTCGAAGGCCGAGATGCGGTCCGAGGAGATCAGGATGCGGCGGCCGTCGGGCAGGTCGTAGTTATCGCGCACCTTGCCGCGATAGTGGTTCGGCAGCTCGGGGATCGTCGCGTCGTCGAGAACGAGATGCGCGCGGGCTGCGAGAAGCGTCTTGTCCATGGGCGGTCTTTTACACGCTCGCGCCCGAGAGCGTCAGCGCCGGCGTGGACGGCGGCGGCCGGCGCGGCCGCACCGCCTGCTCATAGGCATAGGCGAGCGCCACCAGACGCGCATCGGCAAGGCTGCGGCCGAGCAGCTCGAAGCCGACCGGAAGCCCGTCGGCGGTGAAGCCGGCCGGTGCGGCGAGCGCCGGCAGGCCGGTCACCGCGGCGAGCCGAGCATTCGAGCGCCGTGGCGACCCGCTGATCGGCGGCGGCTTCTGCCGGAGCGTCGGATAGACGAGCGCGTCAAGCCCGAGCCGGTCGAGGAGGCCGGTCACGGCCGCCCGCGCCTCCGCCTGCTTCGCCAGCGCCTGGCGGTAGGAGGGGTCATCCCTGCCCGGCGTCACCGCAAGATGGCGGAGCCGCGTTTCGAGCGAGGGATGAAAGAGGCCGCGTTCGAGAATCTCCGCGAGCGAGGCGATCGGCGCCTCGGGGATGCCGGCGAGATAGCCGGCGAGATCGTCCTTGAACTCATGGTCCCAGACGATCGCGCCGGCAAGGTCTGTTCCCCCGGGCAGCGCAACCTCGATCACCGTCGCGCCGATGTCGGTCATGCACGCGACCGCGCTCTCGACGACAGCCGCGACCTCCGCCGTCTCCTCGCCGTCGAAGGCGCTGCGGAGGAGACCGAGGCGCGCGCTGCGCAATGCCCCGCGTCGAGGGCGGCAGTGAAGGTCGGAGGCGGCCCGCCGTCGAGAATCCGCGTTGCCGCATCCGCCGGATCGGCGCCGACCGTGGCATCGAGTGCGCAAGCGAGGTCGCTCACGCAGCGCATCATCGCGCCGGCGGTGTCATGCGTGCGCGAGTAGGGAAGGATGCCGCTCATGCCCGACAGGCCCTTGGTCGGGCGCAGCGTGAACAGGTTGTTGTCGGATGCCGGAATGCGCAGCGAGCTGCCGGTGTCGGTGCCGAAAGCGACGGCGGCATAGCTGGCGGTGGCCGCAACCGCGCTGCCGCCGCTCGATCCGCCGGGAATGCGGGCGGGATCGTAGGGATTGCGCGTCTGCCCGCCAAGCGAGCTCAGGCCCGTCGTGAACTCCGCAAGCTCGTCCATATTGGCAAGGCCGAGGATCACCGCGCCGGCTTCGCGCAGCCGCGCCACCTGGAACGCATCGGCGCGCGGGCGGAGATCGGCGAGCGCCGGCGATCCGGCCGACACCGGCATCCCGGTAACGGCGAAGTTGTCCTTGAGGATGACGGGGACGCCGTGCAGCGGGCCGCGGCAGCGCCCAGCCCGGCGCTCGGCATCGCGAGACGCCGCCGCTTCCTCCGCTGCCGGGTTGAGCCGGATCATCGCCCGGAGGGCCGGTCCGTGCCGGTCATACGCGGCGATGCGCGCGAGATATGCCTCGAGGAGGCCGAGGCCGGTGACGCGGCCCGCCGCCATCGCCGCCTGCAGCGCGGAGATGTCCGCCTCATGGACCTCGAAGGACGGCGTCATTCCCGGCCCGGCCCCGTTCCGCCCATCGGTGCCGGCGATTGTAGGAACGGAGGCCGCGGTGGCAAGCTTCCCCTCCGGCAAGGGGGGAGAGGCGCATGCCTGACGACGTCAAGATTCTCCACAGCTTCCCGCAGAAGATCCGAGAGATCCTGAATATCTGGATTCCGCTGGCCGATGGCAGCCGGCTCTCGGCTCGGATGTGGCTGCCGGCCGATGCCGAGACCCATCCGGTGCCGGCGATCCTCGATTACGTCCCCTATCGCAAGCGCGATGCGACCTCGATCCGAGACTCGCGCCTGCACCCCTATTTTGCCGGCCACGGCTATGCTGCGGTGCGCGTCGACATGCGGGGATCGGGCGATTCCGACGGCGTGCTCTATGACGAGTATCTCAAGCTCGAGCATGACGACGCGCTCGAGGTCATCGACTGGATCTCGAAGCAGCCCTGGTGCACCGGCAAGGTCGGGATGATGGGCAACTCCTGGGGCGGCTTCAACTCGCTCCAGGTGGCGGCCCGCCGGCCGCCGGCCTTGAAGGCGATCATCACCTCCTGCTCGACCGACGATCGCTACGCCGACGACATCCATTACATGGGCGGCTGCCTGCTCAACGACAACATGAAGTGGGGAGCGAATATGTTCTCCCACAACTCGCGGCCGCCCGATCCCGAGATCGCGGGGCCGCGCTGGCGCGAGATGTGGCTCGAGCGGCTGGCGGGCAGCGGGCTCTGGATCGGCGAGTGGCTGAAGCACCAACGCCGCGACGGCTTCTGGAAGCACGGCTCGGTCTGCGAGAACTATGCCGACATCGAATGCGCGGTCTTCGCCGTCGGCGGCTGGGCCGATGGCTACTCGAACGCGATCCCGCGCCTGATGGAGAATCTGAAGTGCCCGAAGATCGCCTGGATCGGTCAATGGTCGCACCAGTATCCGCATGATGCGGCACCCGGCCCCGCGGTCGGCTTCCTGCAGGAAGCCGTGCGCTGGTGGGACCATTGGCTCAAGGACAAAGACACCGGGATGATGAAGGAACCGGCGATCCGCTGCTTCATCCAGGACTACACGCCGCCGATCGCGAAGCCGGCAGCCGTCGCCGGGCGCTTCGTGCCGGAGCCCTCATGGCCGCCGCCGAGCGTCAGCATGCAGCGCTTCTACCTCAACCGCGACGGACTGCTGGCCAAGGCCGGGGCCGAGGCGCCGATCAAGATCCTCTCCGGCCTCACGCCCGGGCATTACGGACGCTGGTGCCCGCACGGTCTCGGACCCGACATGCCGACCGACCAGCGCGAGCTCGACGGCAATGCGCTGGTCTTCGACTCGCTGCCGCTGCCCGACCGCATCGAGATGCTGGGGGCGCCGGTCCTCGATCTCGACGTCGAGTGCGACAAACCCGATGCGATGCTCTGCGTGCGTCTGGGCGACGTGACGCCCGACGGTCGCGTTTCGCGCGCGACATACGGGCTGCTCAACCTCACTCATCGCGACAGCCACGAATTCCCGACCAAGCTGGTGCCGGGCAAGCGCTACCGGGTTCAGGTCAAGCTCAACGACTTCGGCCAGGCCTTCGAGGCCGGGCACAAGATCCGCGTCTCGATCTCGACCAGCTACTGGCCGATCGCCTGGCCCTCGCCGGCGAACGCGACCGTGACGGTGCGCGCCGGCGTGAGCTCCATCGAGTTTCCGGTGCGCCGCGAACAGCGCGCCGATACCAAGCTGAAGCCGCTGCCGCCGCCGGAGCGACCCGCACCGCTCGCCGTCCAGGTCATCGAGAAAGGCTTCGAGATGCGCGAGATTAAGCGCGACATCGAAACCGGCCGCATCGAATCCCATGTGCAGGAGAACGGCGGCACCATTCAATTCGACGACACCGGCTGGACCATGCGCGCCTGCCAGGACCAGTACTACTCGATCCTGCCGCACGACCCGATCTCGGCGCGCGCGGAGACCGCCTGGTCGGTGCGATTCTCGCGCGGGCCCTGGAGCGCCGAGACGCGCACGCGCACGGTCATGACCGCGACCGCGACGCATTTCCGCATCAACGCCACACTCGACGCCTATGAAGGAGAGGGCCGCATCTTCGCCAAGAGCTGGAACCTGGAGATCCCGAGGGATCACGTCTAGCAGACGAGGGCGCTCCCTGCGCCATCATGTCGGTCGAGGTCATCGCGCGCGGCGCGGCGATCTTGAGCGGGCAGGCTCGCGGCCAAGCGCGCCGAAGGCCACGGTTGACCGGCTGCTCCGGGACCGGCTAGGACGAACCTTCACCTCAAAGGCCGGAGTACCTGACGTGAGGCCCGTTTCGGCCATGGCCGTGCCCTTTCGGCGCAAGAGCACTGGCCGGTGATGCGCAAGGACGTCGACCCGAAGCTGCCGCCCGGCGTCCAGCTCAGGATATCGGCGACCGCGCGCCGGGTCAGCCTCCGGGTCGACGCATCCAAGGGCGTGGTGCTGCTGATCGTGCCGCGCCGGGTCTCGCTGGCGCGGGCCGCCGTTTTCGCCCAGGAGAACCGGCGCTGGATCGGCAGGAAGCTGGCAGGATTGCCGGCGCCCGTGCCTTTCGCCGACGGCGCCGAGGTCCCGGTCGGCGGCGTGATCCATACGATCCGTCACCGTGGCGGCATGCGCGGCACAGTGTGGATCGAAGGCCAGGAGATCCATGTCGCCGGCCGCCCCGAGCACCTCGCGCGCCGCCTCACCGACTGGCTCAAGGCCGAGGCCAAGCGGCAGATCCTGGCGCTGGTCGAGCGCCACGCCGCGGTGATCGGCAGGCGGCCGGGCCGCCTCACCTTGCGCGACACCACGACCCGCTGGGGCAGCTGCTCGCCGAACGGCGCGCTCGCCTTCTGCTGGCGGCTGATCCTGGCGCCGAAGGAGGTCATGGACTACGTCGTCGCACACGAGATGGCGCACCTGGTCGAGCTCAATCACGGCCCGAGATTCTGGACGCTGGTCCGTCGCTTGGTCAGCGATGTCGATGGGCCGAAGGGGTGGCTCAGCCGTCACGGCATCCGGCTGCACCGCTACGGATGACCGCCGCCCCGCCGCGCTCCGGTCCTGCGGTCAACGCTCTCCTGACGGGCTTGGTCGCCTTCCAGGCGATCTCGACCGATCTCTACCTCGCCTCCTTGCCGACCATGCAGCGCGTCTTTGCCACCGACGAGGCGCGTGTGCAGCTCACCTTGAGCGTCTTCCTGCTCGGCTCGGCGTTGATGCAGCTGGCATACGGACCGATCTCCGACCGCTTCGGCCGGCGCCCGGTGCTGCGCTTCGCCATCGCGCTCTATGTCGCCGCCAGCCTCGCCTGCGCGCTGGCGCCGACGATCGAGACGCTGATCCTCTTCCGCCTGCTGCAGGCAATCGGAAGCTGCGCCGGCGTCACGCTCGGCCGCGCCGTCGCGCGCGACCTCTACGCGCCGGTCGTCGCCGCGCGCGTGCTGGCCTACATGGCATCCGCAATGGCGCTCGCGCCGATCGTCGGGCCGATGCTCGGAAGCTGGATGACCGTCGCTTTCGGCTGGCAGGCGAACTTCCTCTTCCTTGCCGGCTTCGGTGCGATCTGCCTGATCGGGCTCTACACGCTGCTCGACGAGACCAACCTCAAGCCGGACCCGACGGCGCTCGATCCGAAGCGGCTGGTCGCCAACTATGCGAGCCTGCTTTCCGACCGCGTGTTCGTCGGATACGCACTCGCCGTCACGCTCGCCTATTGCGGCATCTTCTCCTTCATCTCGGGCTCGAGCTTCACGCTGATCAACGTGCTCGGCCTGCCGACCGAGCAGTTCGGCTTCTGCTTCGGCGCCGCCGCGGCGGGATACTCCGCCGGCGCGCTGATGGCGGGCCGCCTGATCCAGCGCTTCGGGATCGAGCGCATGGTGATCGTCGGGACCTCGCTCTCGGCGACCTTCGGGCTTCTCGGCGCAGCGCTTGCCTGGGCCGGCATCGCCAACGTCTTCGCCGTCGTTCTGCCCTTCATCGTCGTCATGATCGGCATCGGCTTCACGCTGCCGGCCGGCATCGCCGGTGCCATCGGCCCCTATCCGCGCATGGCGGGTGCCGCCTCGGCGATGGTGGGCTTTCTCCAGCTCGGCATCGCCGCCGCGGTCGGCGCCGGTGTCGGCCATATCCTCGACGACACGACCCGGCCGATGATGACGGCGATCGCCGTGGTCTCGGTCGCGGGCTTCGCAACCTTCTGGCTGCTCGTGCTCAGGATGCCGAGGAAGTCCTCCCCCGGCTGAGCCGGGGGAGGTTTTCGCGCTACTTCTTCGCGATGTTCCAATAGACGAGCTCGGCTGCGTCGAGCACGCCGTCGAGGCTCTTCCGGTAGGCGATCGGGTTCAGCATCTGGCCGAGGATGCGGTAGGGCAGCACGTCGAAGAACTTCTTCTGGAAGGCTTCGAGCGCAGTCTTCTTCTCGGCCGGCGTGCCGGCGTCGAGGAAGGCGATGCGCATCTTCTCCATCTCCTCGTCGCAGGCCCAGCCGAACCAGTTCTTGCCGTCGCAGGGCGTCGCCGCCGAGATGTTGAGGAAGGGATGCGACTGCAGCGCCGAGGGCCAGGTGGTCTGGAAGATGTGCCAGCCGCCCTTGTTGGTCTGCGGATCGTCCTTGGTCGTGCGCCGCTGCACCAGCGTCGCCCAGTCGGTCGCCTGCAAGTCGACGTTCACACCGATCTGGCGGAGCAGGTCTGCCGTGTAGACGGTCATGTTGTGGAGGACCGGCAGATCCGTCGGCGTCATGATGACGATCGGCCGTCCGTCATAGCCCGACTCCTTCATCAGCTGCTTCGCCTTCTCATGGTCGGGCTTGAGATAAGGCTCGGCGCCGACCAGCGTCTCGTTCTCGGTGCCGCAGACGAAGGGTGCGTGGCAGGCCTTCTGCAGCGCCGGGTCGTCGCCAACCATCGCCGTCAGGTAGTCCTGCTGGTTGCCGACCAGCATCAGCGCCTGACGCGCCTTCACGTTGTTGAAGGGCGGCACCAGATGGTTCGGCCGCGCCACGGCCTGACGGCCGATCGGGTTGATGACGCGGACGACGACGTTGGTGTCCTTCTTGAGCTGCGGGATCAGGTCGTGGGAGGGCGCCTCGATCATGTCGACCTCGCCCTTGGTCAGGGCGGCGGCAGCGGTCGCCTGATCGGGGATGTTGGTCCACTCGACGCGATCGACCTTGACCACCTTGCCGCCGGCATAGCCGTTGGGCGCATCAGAGCGCGGCAGGTAGGTCGGGCTCTTGCGATAGACGGTCTTGGCGCCCGGCACCCACTCGTCCTTGACGAAGACGAAGGGACCGGAGCCCATCGACTCCTTGACCTCGGCGAAGGCGTCGGTCTTCGCCTCCTGCTCGCGGAAGATGAAGGGCGTGGTCGCGATGCCGGCGAGGCTCTGCAGCATCAGCGGATAGGCCTTCTTCAGCGCGATGGTGAAGGTCCGGTCGTCCTTGGCCTCGAGGCTGGCCAGACGTTCCATCAGCACGCGGCCGTCGGGCGCGCGCTGACCCCAGCGGCGAAGCGAGGCGACCACATCCTTGGTGGTGACCGGCGTGCCGTCGGAGAATTTGAGCCCGGAGCGAAGCGTGAAGCTCCAATTGAGGCCGTCGGGGCTGACGGTGTGCGCCTCGACCATCTGCGGATGCGCGCCGAGCTTGGTGTCGAGCGAATAGAGCGTGTCGAGCACCATGTTGCCGTAGTTGAAGGCGATCAGGCTCGTGGTCCAGAGCGGATCGAGATTCCTCAGCTCGGCATGGATGACGACCTTGAGCGTCGTCTGCGCGCGTGTCTCGAATGGCGTGAGGAAAGCAGCGACGGCCGTCGCGGCGACGATGGTCAGCCAGGGACGGCGACGAATGCGTGCCATGTAAACCTCCCGTTCGAACGTTTCCCGAGGGGAAGGCTATCCGAACGGCCCGCCGGGGCAAGGGCGAGCAGGTTATACGCAGTCCGCCGATTCCGTATAACGCTCGCGCATCGCCTCACTCCGCCAGCGTCGATCTCAGCATCCAGGCGTGCTTGTCGTGGGCGTCGGTGCGCTCGACCATGAGGTCGACGGTGGCCTGGTCGCCCGCCTTCTCGGCCGTCGCCAGCGCTGCCTTGATCGTCTTGAGCGCCGCCTGATGCCCGTCATGAAGCTCGCGCACCATGGCGCCGGCTTCGAGATTGCCCTTCGCATCGGCGATGGTCGAAAGCCGCCCGAGCGCTGCCGGGCCGCTCGGCGGCGTGCCGCCGATGGCGCGGATCCGTTCGGCGATGGTGTCGAGGGCGGTCCAGATCTCGTTGTACTGGGCGCCGAACATCTCGTGCAGCGAGAAGAAGTTGGGACCCGTCACATTCCAATGGAAAGCGTGGGTCTCGAAGTAGATGGCATAGGAATCGGCCAGCACCTTGGTCAGCGCCTCGGCCACGGCATCGGTCTTCGGCATGTCACGCTCCAGTCTAGAATAATTCCAATGTAACTGATAAGTGGCTGCTGATAAATCGTTTGTCAAGTCCCACTAATCACGCCCACCGCTGCTGCGCAGCACCGACGGAGAGCCGGGCTGGGGCGCTGTGAACGCCCGCCAGGGCGCGTACCATGGGATCTGGGCGACCGGAGCGTACTCAGGCGGCGCGGCTCGCAACGGCCGCGGCGGCAGACCTTCGCTCGCTTTCCGCATGAAGCTGCCCCAGAGCTCGGCCGGAAGCCCGCCGCCGGTCACGTCCTTCATCGGCCTGCCGTCGTCGTTGCCGAACCAGACGCCGGCAACCATGTCGGCGGTGAAGCCCACGAACAGCGCGTCCTTGGCGTTGGAAGTCGTGCCGGTCTTGCCGGCAGCCGGACGATCGAGACGCGCGGCACGGCCGGTGCCCGCCTGCACGACATTGGCCAGCATCTCGGTCATGGTCCCGGCGATGCCGGGCGACATCACGCGCTCGGGCGCCGGGCGGCGGCGATAGAGAATGCGGCCGTCAGTGTCCTTGATCTCGAGAATGCCCCAGGCGCGCATCGCCTCGCCGCCTGTAGCGAAGGCGCCGTAGGCCTGCGTCAGGTCGAGCAGCGTCACCTCGCTGGCGCCGAGCGCCAGGCTCGGCGTGTCATCGAGCGCCTGCGGGATGCCGAGCCGATGCGCGGCGTCGATGACGCGGCTGCGGCCGACCGTCTCGGAGACGCGCACAGCGACCGTGTTGACCGACTGCGTCACTGCATCGCTGATCCGCATCGGCCCGCGGAAGCGGCGATCGAAGTTCACCGGGCTCCAGTTGCGGATGGCGATCGGCGCGTCCTCGACGATCGTGTCCGGCCCATAGCCGGCCTCGAGCGCCGCGAGATAGACGAAGGGCTTGAAGGCGGACCCCGGCTGGCGGAGCGCCTGAGTCGCGCGGTTGAACTGGCTGTCGCGATAGTCGCGGCCGCCGACCATGGCGACCACGCGGCCATCGGCGCCGAGCGCGATCAGCGCCGCTTGCGCCACGTCGCGGCGATCGCCGTTCCTGGCGAGGCTCGCCTCGACCTCCGCTTCCGCCAGGCGCTGCAAGCGGACATCGAGCGTCGTCGTCACCACGAGATCGCGGTCGACATAGCCGATGGTCGAGCCGACCCGGTCGAGGACCCAGTCGGCGAAGTAGCGCGCGCCGAGGCCGCCGGTCGGATAGCGGCCGCGCCCGACCGGAAGGCGCTTCGCCGCATCGGCATCGGCCTGGGACAGGTAGCCGGCATCGACCATGTTGGCGAGCACCTGCTCGGTCCGCACCCGCGCGCGCTCCGGGCTCGCCGCCGGGCTGTAGCGCGCCGGCGCCTTGAGCAGGCCCGCGATCAGCGCGCTCTCATAGAGGTTGAGCTCGCGCGGGTCCTTGGCGAAGTAGCGCTCTGAGGCGGCGGCGACGCCGAAGGTGCCGGCACCCAGATAGACCCGGTTGAAATAGATCGTCAGGATCTCTTCCTTGGTGAAGCGCCACTCGAGCCAGACCGCGAGGATCAGCTCCTGCACCTTGCGCCCGAAGCTGCGCTCGTTGGTGAGGAAGAGGTTCTTCGCCAGCTGCTGCGTCAGGGTCGATCCGCCCTGGCGGATCGCGCCCTCTCGGATATTGACGACCATGGCACGCGCAAGCCCGATCGGGTCGAGACCGAGATGGCCGAAGAAGCGGCGGTCCTCGGTCGCCAGCACGGCATGGGTCAGGCTTTTCGGCATCTCGCCGAGCTTGACCGGGCGACCGTGGACCTCACCCGAGCTTGCGAAGACCGTACCGTCGGCAAGCGCCAGCCAGATCGAGGGCTTTCGCCCGCTCTCCTCCAGGCTCGATATGTCGGGAAGCGTCAGCGCGTAATAGGCAACGATGCCTGCAACGACGACGCCGGCCCAGATTCCGGCGACCAAGCTCCAGCGGAAAAGGGTCGACAAGATCGACGTCCAGCCGAAGCCGGAACGTCGCTTGCGCGTCGAACGACGCGATGCCTGGGAGGTGACGGCCACAGGCTCCCGGATATCATGATTCGCGGCCACGGAAGGAATCTCGCCAGGGATTGCGGCCATATGACGACGTCCGGGCCAAGGCCCGGATGGGCCGAACCGCGCTATACTTGATGCTCGGGGCGAGTCCTTCGGGATGGGGGTTAGTTCATGGCATCCGTCGCGCTCGATGGGCGACCTCTCAAGATTCCGCTCCGGGTCCGGCTCGCAGCCTGGTGGGAGGGCTACGATCCCGCCGACATCTATCCGGGCGACCCGGTCCAGCTCGAGTTCGATACCGGCCGCAAGCGTGCCGCTTCCGGCGCGGCGGCGGCGCCGACGACCAAGGTGCCGCTCTGGACCCGGGAGCGCATCGACGTGGTGGAACGGCTCTGGGGCCCCGGTATGCACTCGCCGGGCGGCGAGGACCACATTCAGACGCTGGTCAAGCCCTTCGGCCTCAACCCGACCATGACCGTGCTCGACCTCGGCGCTGGGCTCGGTGGCGCCGGCCGCGTCATGGCTAAAGCTTTCGGCGCGTGGGTTACCGGCCTCGAGCCGTGGCCGATCCTGGCGCAGGCCGGCATGGATCGCTCGCGCGCCGCCGGCACCGAGAAGAAGGCGCCGATCGACGTCTTCGACCCGAAGAACATCGCGCTCAAGCCGCAGGGCTACAACTGCGTCTTCGCCAAGGAGTTCTTCTTCACCATCGCCGACAAGGCGAGCCTGTTCTTTGCGATCAGCGCCACCCTGCGCGCCGGCGGCCAGCTCTGCTTCACCGACTATGCGATGCCGGACGATGCGAAGCCGACGCCGGCGATCGATGCCTGGATGGCGAAGGAGCCGGTCGAGCCCTTCCCCTGCGCCTCGCAGGACATCCTCGACCTCCTTGCCCAGAACGGGCTCGAGGTCAGGGTCGCCGAGGACATCACCGACCTGCATCAGGCGCTGATCCTGCAAGGATGGCGCGACCTGACCCAGGCGCTGAAGCCCGGATCGGTCGCGCCCGCGACCGTGCCGCATCTGGTGGCCGAGGCCGAGCTGTGGGCCCGGCGCGGCGCCATGCTCAGGACCGGCGATCTCCGCGTCTACCGCTTCCACGCGCTCAAGGCAGCCGATCCGGTCTCCCCTTGAGAGTCGGCGCTGCCGTCGGTAAGCACGAGCCATGCTCAAGGACCGGCGCGGACTCGAAACCTCAACCGACAACCAGGCGGCGCTCGCGGCCTTCGACGACATGGTCGACGGCTATGTCACCTTCCATGTCGACATGGCCAAACGGCTCGGCGAGGCGCTGAAGGCCGATCCCGACTTCTTCATGGCCAATGTCATGAAGGGCGGCTTGGCCCTGCTCTCGCTGAACGCGAAGAATCTCGACCGTGCGACCTCGGCGCTCGCGCATGCGGCAACGCTCGTCGACAGGGCAAACCCGCGCGAACGCCGGCATCTGGACGCGATGCAGGCCTGGGCCGGGGGCGATCTCGATCGCGCGCTCCGTGCCTGGGAGTCGATCCAGGCGCTGCATCCGACCGATCTGCTGGCGCTCCGGCTCGCGCATTTCCACTATTTCTGGCTCGGCCGCTCGGCGCGCATGCTCGATTCCATCGTCGCCGCACGGCGCGGCTGGAAGAGCGATTTGCCCGGCGTAAGCTGGGTCGCCTCGATGGAGGCCTTCGGCCGCGAGGAATGCGGCGAGTACGCCGAGGCCGAGCATCTGGCGCGCGAGGCCGTCGCCTACGATCCGAGCGACCGCTGGGGCGTGCATGCGGTAGCGCATGTGCTGGAGATGCAGGGCCGGACGTCCGACGGCATCGCCTGGCTCGACCAAAACCAGGGCTGCCACGCGCAGGCCAACAACTTCATGTTCCACCTGACCTGGCACCGCGCGCTGCTGCAGCTCGAGCAGGACGGGCCGGAGGGTCTGCTTGCCTGGTACGATTTGCGCGTGCGCGATCTCTCATCGCCGCTCGTGCAAGCGTTGCCCGACCTCTACATCGACCTGCAGAACGCGGCCTCGCTTCTCTGGCGGCTGGAGCATCTCGGTGTCGATGTCGGATCGCGCTGGCGCGAGCTCGCCGACAAGGCGGAAGCGCGCATCGGCGACGGCTCCAACCTGTTCACGCTGCCGCATCTGGCAATGGCGCTCGCTGCCGACGGGCGCTTCGCTGCCGCCGAGCGCCTGATCGAGGGCGTCGAGGCGATCGCGACGCCGACGCTCGGGCCCGTCGCCTCCGGCATCGCGCTGCCGGCCTGCCGCGCCGCGGTTCATCACCGCCGCGGCGAGTGGAAAGAAGCGGTCGCAGCGCTGATGCCGGTGCGCAGCGAGCTGTGGCGGCTCGGCGCCAGCCATGCGCAGCGCGATCTCCTGTGGCAGCTTCTCGTCGACGCCGCGAAGAAGGCGGGCGATGCCGGGGCGGTCTCGACCCTGATGGTCGAGCTGACGGCGATGCGCCCGGTGCCAGCGGCCGAACGCCGGCCTTACGCGCGCTTTGCCTGACGGCGATAGACGAGCGCGTAGACCGCAAGCCCTGTCGCGCTCGCGATCAGCCCGCCGAAAATCACGTCGGAGAGGAAGTGGCCGCCCGCTCCCATGCGGACGAGCGACAACAGGATGCCGAGGACGAGCCCCGGGATCAGCCAGACGCTGCGCCCGAGGACGAGCGCCAGCGCCGTCAGGCCGAAGCCCATCGCCGCCTCGCCCGAGGCGAAGGAGCAATTGCGCCGGCACTGATCGGTGACTTTCAGCGCCGGCGTGAAGGCCTTGTCGCGGCCGAACTCGGCGATCTGCGAGGGTCGCGCCCGGCCCCAATGCTCTTTCAAGATCCCGTTGATCGCCAAGCCAGGCCCCATCGCCAGCGACAGCACGAGCACGATCGCGGCGCGGCCGCCGGCCGGACGCCTGATGAGGCGACCGAGAAGCCACAAGAGGATGGCAACCGCCGGCACGCCGAAGACGAGGATCGAAGCAAGGCGGCGGAATCCTTCGATCCCGGCACTTTCCGAGGCGAGCCAGCTTCCATCGCGGAAAAAGAGCTTTGCCGTCGCCAGATCGATCTCGGGCCAGAGCGAGAAGACGGCTGCCGCAAGGATGAAGAGGACGATGTGCGTAATCGTCCATGCCCGCACGAGGCCCCCTCCCAACCCTCCCCCGCCTTCGGCGGGAGAGGGAGCACGATTTCGAGTCCCCTCTCCCTGCGCAGCAGGGGGAGGGTTGGGGAGGGGGCCTCGTTCAGCGGCCATAACCTTTGAAGCCCTCGAGCAGGAAGAGGTGGTGCGTGCGGTCGAGGTCGCGATAGACGCGGCCGCCGGCGGTTCCGAGCTGCGTCACCTTGTCGAAGCGGCTGAGGATATCGTCCGGCCTCGGATTGGGCGTGACCAGGACGAAGCGCGCATCCGGCATGCGATCGAGATTGGCGGTCAGGTCCCAATGGTCGCGGATGCGGCCGGAGGGGCTCCATTTGGCCCAGGCGCGCGGCCGCGCCCAGTAGATCATGGCGGCGAGATCCATGCGGTCCTCCATCAGAAGGACTGCGCCCGGATGCCGGTCGATCACGTTGCCGGCGGCGGCGCCAAGCGCGCGCCATCCGATCAGGCGCTTGAACGGATCGGTGCGGTTGCCGAGCTCGACGCCGACGATGCGCGCAAGATCATGATAGTTCGCCGCGACCCCGGCCGCGACGAGATGGATGGCGACCGCAAGCCCGAGGAGCCAGGTGCGGCCGCGCTCGATCGCCCAAGCGACGACCAGAACCGTTGCCGAGACATAGAGCGGCGCCGACCAGTTGGCGTTGGCGCGTGAGAGGAAGGCGACGACGACCATCGTCGCGCCCAAGGGCAGCAGGACCGATGCGAGTAGGCGCGTGCGCCAGTCGGCGATCAGCAACTTCGGCCGCGCCAGCGCGATAAGAAGCAGCGCGAAGGGGATCGGTCCGAAGACGCCGAACTGCGAGGCCAGGAACTCGACGCCCTTGAACGGGCGCACCAGCGCGCCGGCGAGGTTGGCGTTGTCGGCCGTGTGCTTGTAGCTGACGAGCCCGTGCTCGAGATTCCAGATCAGGTTCGGCAGATAGCAGAGGAATGCCAGCGCGAGCGCGAACGCCGGCCCGCGCCAGGAGAGCCGGCGGCGTTCCGTCGGACTCAGCACGAAGAAGAGCACAAGCCCCACCGGAAACATCGCCATCGCGTATTTCGCGAGCATGCCGAGGCCGACCGCGAGGCCGAGCGCAATCCACCAGCGCTCCTCGCCCGACTCGATCAGGCGGATGCTGAAATGGAGCGCCGCGGCCCAGATGACGAGAAGGAACGGATCCGTCGAGATCAGCAGCGAGGAGACGAAGACCGCCGGCAGGGTGATGTAGATGATCGCCGACCACAGGCCGATCTCGGGTCCGTAGAGCCGGCGGCCGGATGCGAAGAGGAGGAGTGCCGTCGCCGCATGCGCGAGCGGCGAGGTCATGCGTACGCCGAAGGTCGCATCGCCGAAGGCAAGTGTGCTGGCCCAGATGATCCAGGCCACCAGCGGCGGCTTCGAGTAGTAGCCGAGCGCCGGGTCGAGCGACCAGACCCAGTACTGCGCTTCGTCCCCTGAGAGGTCGAAGCGGTCGAGCCCTAGGAAGACAAGACGTGCCAGCGTGATCGCAGCGACGATGAGGAGCGCGGGGCCGATGCCCGCGCTCGCCGCCTGCAATGGCACGCGCGCGCCGGTCACGCCGCCGCGTTCCGTCGCTCGCGGTAGATGAGCCAGAGATTGCGGCCATAGACGATGAGGCCGCCGGCCTGCCCGGCGATGATAACCGGATCGGCACGGTGGATCGCATAGGCCAGCAGCGTCACCCCGCCGCCGACTGAGAACAGCCAGAAGGCAAGCGGGATCACGCTCTTGCCGACGCGCTCGCTCATGATCCACTGCACGATGAAGCGCGCCGAGAACAGCGCCTGGCCGGCGAAGCCGATCGCCAGCCAGACGGGCTCGATGTCGAAGGTCATTATTAAGTCTCTTCTCTCGCGTCGATGGGAAGGCGCGCGCGGCGTATCAGCCACCACACGCCGATGAGATCGAGAAGACCGGCCTTGAGCCGGCCGAAATTCGTGTAGTTGGAGCGGCCGGCGCCGCGCGGACGATGATTGACCGCAACCGAGATGACGCGGGCGCCATGTCGGCGTGCCAACGCCGGCAGGAAGCGATGCATGTGGTCGAAGTAGGGAAGCTCGAGAAAGAGGTCGCGGCGAAAGATCTTGATGCCGCAGCCGGAGTCCGGCGTCTCGTCCTTGAGCAGGCTTGAGCGAATCCTGTTGGCAAGGCGCGAGGCGATCTTCTTAGAGGCCGTGTCCCTCCTGACAACGCGATGGCCGGCGACCATGTCGGGGCGGGGCTCGTCCGCGAGCCTTGCCCACATCGCCGGCAGGTCGGCGGGATCGTTCTGGCCGTCGCCGTCGAGAGTGGCGATCCACTCGCCTCGGGCCCGCTTGACGCCTGTCCAGACCCCGGCGCTCTGGCCGCGGTTGGCGACGTGCCGGATGAGCCTGAGCCTCGGCAGACGGGCCTTCGCCGCCCTCAGCTGCTCGGCCGTCGCATCCGTGGATCCGTCATCGATTACAATGACTTCAAAGTCGAGACGGCCGTCGAGCGCCGCCTCGACCTCGTCGACCAGCGGCACGATGTTGTCGGCCTCGTTCTTGACCGGGATGACGACGGATAGCTGCATCGGAAACTTCGCGCCCCTGGCCGGCGGGCTTGTCGCATGGCGGGGCCAGCATGACAACACCAGGCCCTTAATTTCTAATCGTTTAGATTCATTTAAGCATGCCTCTTGACTTGTTTAGAAAAAGGTCTAGCCGAGCTTATTCACGATGATTTTAGCTATTCTCAAGAAAACCAAGTGGGCGCTCACATGGCTGATATCGGAAGCCTTTGAAACCGTGGCAGCCTCGATTCTCAATTGCCGCGAAAAATCAGCTATTCATGATCGCTGTGAATAAGGCGGGCTAGGCTTGCTCTGCTATGACGGTCCAGATCGCACCGCCGCCTCCGCCGCCGCAACTGCAGCAGGTGAACCCGTTCACCGCGCGGCCGGTGGAAGTACGCGAGCCGGCGGCGAAGACGGTGACGCGTGCCGCAGTCAGCTCCTCGCGTGAAGCGACGGAGAATCGCGAGGACCGCAACAACCGCGCCGAGACTGCCGAAACCAATCGCCGCTCCGACCAAGTCGGCGCCGTACGCTCCGCCTCGCGCGGCGGTCGCGGCGCCAATGTCGACATCGAAGCCTAGCCGCTTTCTTCTTCGTCGACGTCGCCCGGCCCTCCCTCGGAGGGCCTTTTCGTTTTCAGACCGTCCATCGGCAGGGAGCATCCGATGACCGCGCTCAAGGACAAGGCCCGCCGCTTCACGGAGATGCATGCGGCGCCCGGCATCATCGTGTTGCCGAATGCCTGGGATATCGGCAGCGCCGTCATCATGGCCGATGCGGGATTCCCGGCGATCGCGACGACCTCGGCCGGCATTGCCTTCGCGCAGGGCCTGCCGGATGGCGAACGCATCTCCAGGCAGAGGATGCTGGAGATATGCGCCGGCATCGCTGCCGCCGTTCCGGTGCCGGTGACCGCCGATCTCGAAGCCGGCTACGGGCCGAGGCCCGAGCAGGTGGCGAAGACGATCGAGGATGCGATCGATGCCGGGCTCGCCGGCTGCAACATCGAGGACACGTCGAGCCGCGCCGGCAAGAAGCTCTACGATTTCGAGGCGGCCTGCGACCGCATCCGCGCCGGATCGGAAGCGGCGAAGAAGGCCAAAATCGCCTTCGCGCTGAACGCGCGCACCGATGCCTATCTCTCGCAGGTCGGCGATGCGAAGTTCAACTTCGCGGAATCGGTGAAGCGCGCCAACGCCTATCTCGCCGCCGGTGCGACCTCGGCCTTCGTTCCCGGACGCCTCGACGCTCAGACGATCACGCAGCTCGCGCATGAGGTCGACGGGCCGCTCAACGTGCTCGGCGCCTTCTCCGGCAGCCCGAGCCCGTTCTCCGTCGCCGAGCTCGAGGGTTTCGGCGTGAAGCGCGTCAGCATCGGCGGCAGCCTGACCGGCGCGGTCCTCGGCTTCATCCGTCGCAGCATCGTCGAGCTCAAGACGAAGGGAACCTTCTCCTATCCCGAAGGCGGCATCCCGAATGCCGAGTCCGGCAGGCTGTTCGAGAAATACGCGGCGAAGAAGTAGATCAGCGCTTTCGCTTCGCCGCGGGCTTCTTCTTCTCCTTCGCCGGCAGCGAGGCGACGTAGGCGCGGGCCTTGTCGAGCCACGGCGCGAGCGTCTTCGCATCGGCAAGGAGCGCGGGTGGCGCGACCATGAAGGCGCCCATCTTGCGGCCCAGCATCGGCTCGAAGGGCGTGGCGCCGTGCTTCTGCTCGAACACCTGGCGGTCGGCCTCCCCCAGCTTCAGCACGAGGTTTTCCTGGTGCAGGCCGGCGAAGAGGTGACCGTTGGCGAAGGCCGCCGGATAGCCGAACATCTTGCGGCGCTCGATCGCGCCGCGCTCAGGCAGCAGCCGATCGAACAGCCGGACCAGATCCGGCGGCGATTTGCGCCACGCCACTAGCTGCAGCACCCCGCCATCGCCGCCTTCCTGCCGGCGCGGTACTTGTACTGCGGCGACCACTCGCCGACGCCTTCCGGCAGCAGGTCGAAGATGTGCCAGATCGCGGAGAAATCGTCGCCAGGCCCGAAGCCGGTGTCGGAGACGCGCAAGATCTTCTCGCCCTTGCGCTTGAAGACCGAGATGCCGGGCCGCCAACCGTCCTCGGCCGAGCCATAGCCCATGTCCTTGGCGAAGCTGGTGCCCTTGTGGCTCAGCATCGGGAACCGCCAGCCGCGGCCGCGGGCGAATTTCTGCTGGGCGGCGGGCGCGTCCGGGCTGGTGACGACGAAGGCGGCGCGGTCGACAAGATGGTCGTAGACGCCGTTGATCCCATCCGCCCATAGCGTGCAGTAGACGCAGGACCGGCCCATGTTGTGGACGGCAAAGAGCTCGTCCTTGTCGCCGAAGAGCTGGGACAGGTGGACACTGCCGCGCGGCCCGGAGAGCGCGTAGTCCTCGACCTCCTCCGGCGCGAGCGATGACTGGATCTTCCTCATCTTCTTTCGGATCTGGGTGATCTCCTTGCGGAAGCCTTCCAGCTGCTGCGTGCCTTTCGCGTAATTCATCGCTTGCCTCCTCGACGGTTGCGGCGACGCCCGGGATCGAGATACGCGGCGAGCGTATCGAACTGGGCCTGCCAATACTTGGTGTAGCGGTTGATCCAGACGGCGGCGGCGAAGATCGGCCCGACCTCGAACCGGCAGCGGCTGATGCGGCCGGTGCGTTCCTGGGTCACGAGGCCCGCCTGGACCAGGACCTGGATATGGCGCGAGACCGCCTGCAGCGAGATCTCGAACGGCGCCGCGAGTTCGGAGACGAGCAACGGCGCCTCGTCGAGCCGCTCCAGGATCGCGCGTCGGATCGGATCGGAGAGGGCGAAGAAGACGCGGTCGAGCCGCTCCTCTTCGACATCCCCGGCCGTCTTGCCCGTCGCGTCGATAAGGACCGCCTTGGTCGAAACCATGCGGCAATATTATCAATCGATCAATTGATAGTCAATCAGTCAGTTGATAGATCGCCGCCCGCATACCGCCGCTCGCGGGCCAGCAGCGCCTGCTTGCGCTTGGCCCCCCAACGATAGCCGCCGAGATCGCCGTCGCTGCGCACGACGCGGTGGCAGGGCACGACCAGCGGCACCGGGTTGGCGGCGCAGGCGTTCGCGACGGCGCGGACCGCGCGCGGATTGCCGATGCGTTTGGCGATGTCCCGGTAGCTCGCGGTCTGCCCTGCGGGAATCCGCTGCAGCTCCTGCCAGACGCGTCGCTGGAAGGCGGTGGCGCGCACATCGAGCGGCAGGTCGAGATGCGGCAGCTTGCCCGCCAGATGGCGGACGATCGGCTCGACATAGGTGCCGAGGCCCGACTCGTCGCGCGCGAGGCTCGCTTCCGGGAACTCGGCCTCGAGCGCCTTCGCCAGCTTCCCCTCGTCCTCGCCGAGCGCGATCATGCACACGCCGCGCTCGGTCGCGGCGACCAGCAGCAGATCGAGCGGCGACTTCTTGATGGCGAAACGCACGGCCTCGCCGACGCCGCCCTTGCGGTAGCGCGCCGGCGTCATGCCGAGCTCAACCTTGGCCTTCTCGTAGAGCCGGCTCGCCGAACCGTATCCGGCGCCATACATCGCCTGCGCCACCGGCTCGCCTTTCTTGAGGTCGGCCTTGAGCCTGGCGACGCGCTTGGCCTCGCCATAGGCGCGCGGGCTCACTCCCACGATCTCGGTGAACAGGCGCTGCAGGTGATGCGGGCTGATGCCGACGGCACGGCCGAGCATGGTCAGGGTCGGGATCGCGTCCGCCTCGTCGATCAGGCGTGCGGCCTTGCGGATGGCGGCGAGACGCGGATTGGCGGCCTCGACGTCGTTCGGCCGGCAGCGCTTGCAGGCGCGGTATCCCGCCCGCTCGGCCGCCTCGGCCATCCGATAGAAGCGGACATTCTCGCGCTTGGGCCGCCTTGCCGGGCATGAGGGCTTGCAGTAGATGCCGGTCGACAGCACCGCGACGACGAACTGCCCGTCGGCTTGCGCGTCGCGCGCCTCGAAGGCGGCCCAGAGGCGGTTCTGATCCATGGCACTCTCCATGTCCTATACCTAGGCCCGCGCCCGCCTCCTGACTATCCGATGCTTGCGCCGCATGTCCCTAAAGATACTTGGCGAGCCAGGCCTTCACCTCGCGCCAGAAAACCCGCGTGTTCTCGGCCCGCCCGACGAAGTGGCCCTCATCCGGAAAAACGACGAAGCGCGACGGCACCTTGCGTCGCTGCAGGATCTTGAAATGGGTCAGGCCCTCGCCCAAGGGCACGCGGAAATCGCGTTCGCCATGGGTGATCAGGGTCGGCGTCGAGAAGTTGCCGGAATAGCGGATCGGGCTCTGGTCGTTCCATTGCCCGCCCTTCTCCCAGATCGGCGCGCCCATGCGGATCTCGCGCTCCAGGCCGCCGTCGTTGGTGCCGTACTGCGCCTCGTTGTTGAACGGGCCGACATGCGAGACGAGGCATTTGAAGCGCTTCGTCGTGCCGATGAGCCAGTTGACGAGATAGCCGCCATAGCTGCCGCTGACGGCAGCGAGCCGATCCTTGTCGATGAAGGGATGGAGCCGGATCGCCTCGTCGATGCCGGCGAGGATGTCGAGCGCCGGCCCGCGCAGCACGTCCTTCTCGATCGACTCGGCGAACTCTTCGCCGAGTCCGAGCGAGCCCATGTAGTTCGTCGCCACCACGACATAGCCGGGCGTCGCCAGCAGATGCATGTGGAACCAGAACGCGCCATAGCTGAAGGCATCGGTGTAGGCGGTCGCCGGCCCGCCATGGATCAGCGCCACCAGCGGGTACTTCTTCTTGGGATCGAAGCCGGGCGGCAGGATCAGCATGTTGTGAATGCGGCGCCCGGCCGCCGAGGTAAACCAGAAATGACTGGGATCGGGCGCATCGATCGCGGCCAGGCGCTCGGCATTGAAGCTCGTCAGCGCCACATGCCGGTTGCCCTCGAGGCGGACGATCTCCGGCGGCTGGATGGCGCGCTCGAAGACCGCGGCGACGCCGCCTTCGATCGGCGTGGCCGTGCGATAGGCGCCGCTTCCCGCCGGCATCATCGGCTCGACCGCGCCGCCCGCCGTCGGCACGCGGAACACACGAGCGAAGCCGTCGTCGAGCGCATCGAGATAGGCCGTGCGCCCATCGGTCGAGATCGAGAAGGCGGAGATCAGCCGGTCCCAGGACGCCGTGACGATGCGGCCTTGCCCGGGTTCGGCCATGAAAAGCGCGCGAGCTGCGTCAGCGTCGAGTCGGTCGCGCGCCGCCGGCGAAGCACGTAGAGCGCATCGCCCGTCTTGGCGAATTGCGGCTCGGCGAAGCTCTCGTTCGGATCGCCGATCCGTTTCGGCTCGCCGCCGCTGGCCTGGACCTGGAAAAGCCCGGTCTGCGTTGTGGTGTGCATCATCGTGTCGGCATCGAGATGCGCGGCGAAGACGACCGACTTCCCGTCCGGCGCCCACTGCGCCGCCAACGTCTCGATCGTGTCGCGCTCGGTGGACCGGAAGGTTCCGCGGAAGCCGGCCGAGCGCGCGAAGGCCGTGTCCTTGATCAGATCGCGCGGCTCGGCGCCTTCCGCGAGCTCGATCACCAGCGGATGCGGCCGGCGCTCATCCAGCCATTTGTTCCAGTAGCGCACCGGCATCGCATCGAAGATGCGCGGCCCGGCCTTAGGCGGCGTCGGATCGCCATCGGCGGCGCAGTCCGCTTCGAACAGGATGGCCCGGCCGTCGGGCCGCCATTTCGGGTATCGGGCGCCGCCGGACCAGTGCGTCACCCGAACCGCCTCGCCGCCATCGACGGGCAGGATGTAGACCTGCGCCGCCACGTCTCCCTCGCGCCGGGTCGCGAAGGCGATCCGGGTCCCCTCCGGCGACCAGGCCGGCGCACCGATCGGCGCCGAACCGCGAACCAGCCGGCGCGGCGGCGTCTTGCCATCGGCGGCCAGGAGCCATAGCTCCCAGATCTCCTCGGCCGGATCGTAGGCCGGCGACAGCACCGAGACGGCAAGCCGGGCCCCATCCGGGCTCGCCGCCGGATTGCCGACGCTCTTCATCAGCCAGATGTCTTCCTGGGTAACCGGCCGCTTGCCGGCACTGCCGGCGGCCGCGATGCGCGCCGCTTGCTCCTCGGTCATCGGCTTTCCCCTCCGGCTTCCCACCCTAAGGCCGTTTCAATCCTAGCGACCGCTTGCCTTCGTCTCGCGATCCTGGTGGACTGTCATGGAACTTTAACCAAGAAGACTCCTTGCGGTCTTCAGGGCCGGCGGATACCAGCCGCTGGTCCATCAGAGGGAGGGCGACAGATGAAGCGCATGTTGTTGTCGACGGTTGCCGGCCTGGCCACGCTCCTCAGCGTCGCCAGTGTCCAGGCGCAGGTCGAAATCCAGTTTTGGCACGCGATGGGCGGCAATCTCGGCGAGGCGGTGAACGCGCTGGTCGAGCCGTTCAACAAGGAGCAGAACGCTTACAAGGTGACCCCGGTCTTCAAGGGCTCCTACACCGAGACCCTGACCGCGGCGATCGCCGCGTTCCGCGCCAAGCAGAACCCGCATATCGTGCAGGTCTTCGAGGTCGGCACCGCCACCATGATGGCGGCCAAGGGCGCGGTCTATCCGGTGCATCAGCTGATGGCCGACACCAAGGAGCCCTTCGATCCGAAGAGCTTCATCGGCCCGGTCTACGGCTACTACTCGACCACCGACGGCAAGCTGCTGTCGATGCCGTTCAACTCCTCGACCCCGGTGTTCTACCGCAACAAGGAGATGATGAAGAAGGCCGGGCTCGATCCGGAGAAGGCGCCGGCGACCTGGCCGGAGGTCGCCGAGATGGCGAAGAAGATCGTTGCCTCCGGCGCCAAGTGCGGCTTCACCTCGCAGTGGCAGACCTGGGCGCTGATCGAGAATTTCGGCGCCTGGCATAACCTGCCCTTCGCCACCAAGGCCAACGGCTTCGGCGGCATCGACATCGAGCTCCGGATCAACAGCCCGGCGCACGTCAAGCACATCGAGCAGCTCAGCGCCTGGACCAAGGACAAGACCATGGTCTATGGCGGGCGTGAGGGCCGGTCGACGGCGATGTTCAACGCCGGCGAATGCGGCTTCCACATTGCCTCCTCGGCGACCGCATCCGCGATCGACAAGGCGCTGGGGCAGGGCGTTGCCGGCATCAGCATGATGCCCCACTGGCCCGACGTCGCCGCCAAGCCGCAGAACTCGATCATCGGCGGCGCCACGCTCTGGGTGCTCCAGGGCAAGCCCGCGGCCGAGTATGTCGGCGTCGCCAAGTTCTTCACCTACCTGTCGCGCCCCGACGTGCAGGCGAAATGGCATCAGGAGACCGGCTACGTCCCGATCACCTCGGCTGCCGCCGATATCACCGAGAAGGCCGGCTTCTACAAATCCAACCCCGGCCGCGACATCGCGGTGAAGCAGCTTCAGCTCAACGCACCGACCGAGAATTCGAAGGGGCTCCGCATCGGCAACTTCGTGCAGATCCGCGATGTGGTCGACGAAGAGCTGGAAGCGGTGTGGGCCGGTCAGAAGACCGCCAAGGTCGCGCTCGACGACGCGGTCAAGCGGGGCAACGAGCTCCTCAAGCGCTTCGAGGCCGCGAACCGCTAACGACTCCGATTGGGCCCCCTCCCCCGCGCGAAAGCGCGGGGGAGGGTTGGGGTGGGGGCCCGGGCATAGCGAGGGATGCGGAGACCGAGCCGCCGATGCCGTTCGCTTCGCTCGGGCCCCCACCCCAACCCTCCCCCGGCTTCGCCGGGAGAGGGGGCAAGAACTTCACCGAGCACAAACAACGCTGAGCAATGGAAAAACGCGTCACCTTCAACGAGAAGACGCTGCCCTATCTGCTGGTCCTGCCGCAGATCGCCATCACCATCGCCTTTTTCTTCTGGCCCTCCTGGCAGGCGATCTACCAGTCGGTGCTGCTCGAGGATGCCTTCGGCGGCAACACGCGCTTCGTCTGGTTCGACAACTTCGCCCATCTCTTCCGGGACCCCGCCTATTACCGCTCCGCGATGATCACGGCCGTATTCTCGCTGCTCGTCGCCGGGCTCGGGCTTTCGATCTCGCTGCTGCTGGCGGTGATGGCCGACCGCATCGTCCGCGGCGCCACCGCCTATAAGGCCTTCCTGGTCTGGCCCTATGCGGTCGCGCCCGCCGTTGCCGGCGTGCTCTGGGGCTTCCTGTTCAATCCTGCGGTCGGGATCGTCGCCTGGACGCTCCGCATCTTCGGCTACGAGTTCAACTACGTGCTGAACGGCGGCCAGGCGCTAGCGCTCATCGTCTTCGCCGCGGTGTGGAGCCAGATCAGCTACAATTTTCTCTTCTTCCTTGCCGGGCTGCAGTCGATCCCGAAATCGCTGATCGAAGCTGCCGCGATCGACGGCGCCGGTCCGGGCCGCCGCTTCTGGACCATCATCTTCCCGCTGCTCTCGCCGACCGGCTTCTTCCTTCTGGTGGTCAACGTCATCTACGCCTTCTTCGGCACCTTCGGCGTCGTCGACGGCCTGACCAAGGGCGGCCCCGCCAAGGCGACCGAGATTCTTGTCTTCAAGGTCTACAATGACGGCTTCCGCGGCCAGGATCTCGGCGGCTCGGCGGCGCAGTCGGTGATCCTGATGGCGATCGTGATCCTGCTCACCGTCGTCCAGTTCCGCTTCATCGAGCGGAAAGTCCACTACTGAGGCGGAGATGGTCGAGAACAGGCCCTGGCTCACCATCTTCAGCCACCTCGTCGTCCTCATCGGCGTCGCGATCATCGCGTTTCCGGTATGGATGACCTTCGTCGCCTCGACCCATGACGCGCAGACCATGCTGCGCTCGCCGGTCCCGGTCCTGCCCGGCCCGCACCTGCTCAAGAACTACTCGGAAATCCTGACCCAGGGCTATGCGCGCACCAGCGGCATTCCGCTCACCATCGCGCTGTTCAACAGTATGGTCATGGCGCTCGGCATCTGCATCGGCAAGATCGTCATCTCGATCATCGCCGCCTTCGCCATCGTCTATTTCCGCTTCCCGTTCCGCATGGCAGCGTTCTGGGCGATCTTTGTCACGCTGATGCTCCCGGTCGAGGTGCGCATCGTGCCCACATACGGCGTCGTCGCCGGGCTCGGCATGGTCGACACCTATTCCGGTCTGATCATCCCGCTGATCGCCTCGGCCACCGCCACCTTCCTCTTCCGCCAGTTCTTCCTGTCGGTGCCCGACGAGCTGGCCGAGGCCTCGCGCGTCGACGGCGCCGGGCCGGTCCGCTTCTTCTTCGACATCCTGCTGCCGATGAGCCGGACGACGATCGCCGCGCTCTTCGTCATCCAGTTCATCTACGGCTGGAACCAGTATCTGTGGCCGCTGCTGGTGACCAACAAGGAGAGCTTCTACACCGCGGTCATGCTGGTGGCCCGCCAGGCGACCGCGGTCGACGCGACGCCGAGCTGGAACCTGATCATGGCGACCGCGATGCTCGCCATGCTGCCGCCGGTGCTGGTCGTCGTCTTTATGCAGAGGCAATTCGTGCGCGGCCTCGTCGAGACGGAGAAGTAAGCCGATGGCGACGGTATCCCTGCGCGGCGTTCGCAAATCCTATGGCGGCACGGTCGAGGTCATCCAGGGCATCGACATGGAGATCACCGACGGCGAGTTCATCGTCATTGTCGGCCCGTCCGGATGCGGCAAGTCCACCTTGCTGCGGATGGTGGCGGGGCTCGAGAAGATCACCGGCGGCGAGATCGCGATCGACGCCCGCGTCGTCAACGAACTGGAGCCGAAGGATCGCGACATCGCGATGGTGTTCCAGAACTACGCGCTCTACCCGCATATGAGCGTCTACGACAACATGGCTTACGGCCTGAAGATCCGCGGCGTCTCGAAGGGCGAGATCGACGAGCGGGTCAAGCGCGCGGCGAAGACGCTGGAGATCGAGCCCTTCCTCGAAAGGAAGCCGCGTCAGCTCTCCGGCGGACAGCGCCAGCGCGTCGCCATGGGCCGCGCGATCGTGCGCGAGCCCAAGGCCTTCCTCTTCGACGAGCCGTTGTCCAATCTCGATGCCAAGCTCCGCGTGCAGATGCGCGTCGAGATCAAGAAGCTGCAGCGCCAGCTCGGCGTCACCTCGATCTACGTCACCCACGACCAGGTCGAGGCCATGACGATGGGCGACCGGCTGATCGTCATGAACAAGGGCGTGGCTGAGCAGATCGGCACGCCGATCGACGTCTATGCCCAGCCGGCCAGCCTGTTCGTCGCCGCCTTCATCGGCTCGCCGTCGATGAACTTCCTCGAGACGCGCATCGGCGCCGACGGCTCGCTCGCCCTCGACGGCGCCTCGCTGAAGCCCAAGACCCGGATCGATCCGGGCCGCGCCGTCACCATCGGCATCCGGCCCGAGCATCTCTCGGTCGGCAGCGGTTTCGACCTCAAGGTCGAGCTGGTCGAGCTGCTCGGCGCCGACACGCTGGTCTATGGCCGGCTTTCCGACGGCAAAGGCCTCGTCGTCCGCCTGCCCGGAACCGAGGTGCCGAAGATCGGCGACCGTCTGCCGGTCAAGGCCCATGACGGCGCCTGGCACCTGTTCGATTCCGAGACCGGCAAGCGCCTGGGCGCGGCCTGATGGCGCGCTACGCCTACCGTCAGATCGACGTCTTCACCGCGACCGCGCTCAAGGGCAATCCGCTCGGCGTCGTCCACGGCGCCGACGGGATCTCGGACGCGGCCATGGCTCAGTTCGCGAACTGGACGAATCTGAGCGAGACGACCTTCCTGCTGAAGCCGACGCGCAAGGATGCGGACTACCGCGTGCGCATCTACACGGTCGCGCGCGAGCTGCCTTTTGCAGGACACCCGACGCTCGGAAGCTGCCATGCCTGGCTCGAAGCCGGCGGCAGGCCCAAGGGCGGGGAGGTCGTGCAGGAATGCGGTGTCGGCCTGGTGCGAATCCGCCGCGAGGGCAAGCGCCTCGCCTTCGCCGCGCCGCCGCTCAAGCGCTCGGGCGCGGTCGAGCCGGAGGTGCTGGACCGGATCGCGCATTGCCTCGGGATCGCGCCCAAAGCGATCAAGGCCTCCAACTGGGTCGATAACGGCCCCGGCTTCGTCGCGGTGATGCTGGGCTCGCGCGCCGAGGTGCTGGCGCTCAAGCCGGACTTCGCCGCCATGGGCGACTTGAGGATCGGCGCGATCGGCAAGGCCGAAGGCGGCGAGATCGATTTCGAGATCCGCGCCTTCGTTCCGGGCGAAGGCGTGAAGGAAGACCCGGTCACCGGCAGCCTGAATGCCGGCGTCGGGCAGTGGATGATATCAGCCGGCCTCGCGCCCAAGCGCTACGTCGCCGCGCAAGGGACCCAGCTCGGCCGCGCCGGCCGCGTCTATGTCGAGAAGATCGGCAGCGACATCTGGGTCGGCGGCGATTCCGTCACCGTCATCGAAGGCGCGGTGACGCTGTAGCGCGGCGGCTCTCTCGATGAAGCTGTCCGGAGACCTCTCGCGAGTCGTCATCGCCTCGGAGCGCCTGACGCTTCGATCCTTCGATCCCGCCGACGCGGCGGAGAGCTTCGCCGAAGCCAACGCCGAGATCGCGCGCTTCATGTCGTGGAACCCGATGTCCTCCCTGCAGGAGCTGGAAGCGGCTTCTCGGATATGGCTCTCGGAGATGCGCGCCGGAGAGGATCTGCAGCTCACGGTCCGCCTGTCGGCGACCGGGGAGTTCGTCGGCAGAAGCGGCCTGCACGCCGCCGAAGGCGCGCTGCTTGAGACCGGCATCTGGATCAAGCTGTCGGCGCAACGGGCGGGATACGGATCCGAAGCCGTCGCCGCGGTCGTGGCCTGGGCGTCCGCGCGCTTTCGTCCGTCCGGCTTTCTCTACCCCGTCGTCGACGAGAACACCGCAAGTTGCCGCCTCGCGGAGAAGCTCGGCGGCACGGTGGTCGGAACGCGGCAAAGGCAGAAGCAGGGCGATGTCGAGCGGCGGATGCTGATCTATCGCCTTCCCGGCGCTTGAGCGGCGCTGCGGCCGAGGCTCAGCGGCGAGACGGCCGGAAAGGATTGAGAATCCGAAGCCGCCTTCCGATCACCGCTTCATGCTGCATGTCCTCGGACCACAGCGTGTCGCAAGACGTGTGCAGCGCGGATGCGGCGATCATCGCATCGTAGACCGAAAGCCCGTGGTTTTCGGCAAGCGCGAGGCTGGTCTCGTGAGCCTCGACAGTCACTGGCTCAACCGTCAGCAGGTCGCGGATCATATCGAGCAGCGAGCGCGTTTCCGGCCAGGAGAGCTTCATCTTGCGGCGGGCGACACTCGCGACCTCATTAAGGACCTGAACGCTGATCGTCCCGCCAGCCTCGATCAGCTTCTCGGCGCGCTCGGCCTTGGCCGCATCGGATGATGCGACGCAGAGGAGGACATTGGTGTCGAAGAAGCTACCGGGCATTCGCCTCGTCCCGGTCGAACTTGAAGCCCGCCGGGAGGCGTCCGCGGAAAGCGCGAAGGCGCTTCACTAGAGCATTTTCCGATCTGTCTGAATCGTCAGGGATTCCCAATCCTGTCGCGATGTGATTCAAGATGCGTGCTGGAGGAGGAGGCCAGCGGGCATGGGAGTTCCCCTATCAGAGGATCTTCGTGTTCGTGTGGTGCGGGCGGTCGAGGACGGATTGTCTCGGCGCCAGGCTGCTGAGCGGTTCGGGGTCGGTGTGTCG
>Ga0194131_10002187_pt1 | contig 32346 bp, 50 predicted proteins | sample TA2KigO120mmetaG_FD_148631 | JGI IMG/M metagenome (GOLD analysis project Ga0194131, IMG submission 148631) | Freshwater microbial communities from Lake Tanganyika, Tanzania - TA2015053 Kigoma Offshore 120m | ecosystem: Environmental > Aquatic > Freshwater > Lake | place: Tanzania: Lake...
TAAAGAAAATATGGATACAATGAGCTAGATGTTAGCTCACTGTACACCCAATATAGTGATAACTTTCTGACTCTAAATAAACCTTTCGTGAGCGCGACAACGCGCTTCGCGCGGAGAAATAATGGAACAAACACAACTTAGCGAGAGCTATCAAACATATGAAAGGAGGGCGCACAGCGTCGGAATATCCATCTGGCACTTTGAGTGGTGCTCAAAGTATCGGTATAAGATGTTTCAAAAGGAAGAATACTGTAATCTTGTTGCAGCATGCATCAGAAGAGCAGCATCTGAACACGGCATAAGAATTGTCGTTCTGGCTGTTCAGCCGGAACACCTACATTGCGAGGCGGAATTAACGCTTGCAATGTCGCCTTCGTGGGCACTGCAAATATTGAAAGGAAGGTCGTCGTATTTGTTCTTTCGATTTCACGAAAGAGCGCGGCTGAGATATCCTAAAGGACATCTTTGGAGTAGAGGAAAATTTGCAGCCTCTGTCGGTTTTGTGCAACGTGATGTCATCACAGAGTATGTGAGAAACCAAAGAGAGCATCACGCCGCGAAGGCGGCGCTAGGAAACCGCACCCTTTAGGGTGTCGGAGGATGTCATATAAATTGAACTGCAAGTTAGTATATGGAAGATGCACCGTTAATGATTCGTATTTGACGTGGGCAGATTTACAATGGCTTGCCCCCTATCGGTAAAGTTCTTGACAATATTTTTCTAACATTGGGTTTTTCTAAGATCTGCGATGGAAGAAATTTAGCTATATATGATATTCCTGGTATGGGAGGCGTAGCCGCATTTATAGGTATGCCTGAGTATCTAGGAGATGAAGTCGATGGAGAAACTGAAGCTGCATTGCTCTATGTAGGTCTTAATCCTTCTCTCGAACATAAAGTTACTCAAGAACTTGGTTTGCAGTTTGGGATGCCCAACGGATAGTTTCTTAAACTTTCTTTTCTCTTCAGTAAAATGGCAGGCAGAGCAGCATATGGGATGAGAAGATACGGTCCAAGTGACTCCCATAATCAGCATAGGAAATCTTTTCCAGCGCACGCGCAAGAAGTCATTCGTATTTCAGATGTCATTCTTCAAATTCTAGATGTAAGATTTATCAAAGAAACTCGCAATCCCGAACTGGAGAAATTGATAAAAAATCAAGGAAAGTTTCTTATTAATGTAATTAATAAGATTGACTTAGTCTCACATGAAGAACTCAAGAACAAACTTATTCTCGAAGAACTCAAGCCCTATGTGATGATTTCTTCAGCAAAGCGGTTAGGTATTGGAAAACTCAGAGAACGTATCAAGATCGAAGTCAAGCGTTTCAAAGTGAGACATGCAAAGGCACATGTAGGAGTTATAGGTTACCCAAATACGGGAAAAAGCACACTTATGAACATACTTTCAGGAAGTGGAAAGGCTCGTTCCTCTCCCGAATCAGGTTTTACCAAAGGCGTACAAAAAATTCGTCTAAACAAAGACATTCTTCTTTTAGATACTCCCGGCGTAATTCCAGATAAGGAATATACCTCTCTTTCTCAAGAGGATGCGAAAAAACATGCGAGTATAGGGATAAAAAATGCTGCAAAAGTAAAGGAACCTGAGATTGCAGTTACAGAACTTCTAAAGCACAATCGCGCCTCTTTAGAATCTTTCTACAATATAGATTCACATGGAGATGTAGAAATTTTTATAGACATTCTCGGGAAGAGAAAGGGCTTTCTTAAGAAGGGAGGAATTGTGGACACAGATAGGACGTCAAGAGCAGTATTGAAAGATTGGCAGGAAGGGAAGATTCTCCATGGATCAAAATCTTAAATCTTACCTTGACGAGCAGGGGATTAAGTACGAGACTTACGAACATCCTGCCGTATTCACTGTTTCTGAATCAGATAAGGTGACTAAACATATCCCTGGAAATAGGTCCAAGAACCTTTTTCTAAAAGATGAAAAGGGAAGATTTTACCTTGTATCCCTTCCTGGAGAGAAAAGATTGGATATGAAATATCTTAAACGCCGTCTGGGAGTAAAAGAGCTATATTTCGGCTCTTCAGAAGATCTTAAGAGAGAGCTCAATCTTACACCTGGCAGTGTATCTATTTTTGGAATGATATATGCCAGAAATACTTCTTTATTGATCGATCGCGAGATTTGGGAAGCAGAATTCTCAGGTTTTCATCCCAATATAAATACTTCTACTCTAGTCATATCCAGAGAATCTCTAAGAAAGTTCTGCATGTCTCTGTCATCTAAGTGGGAGGTAGTGGACCTTGCGTAAATCCTATGCCTTTTTCCTATCTTTATTACTCACTTTATTACTCATTTTAAATCTAGTTTTTTTCAGCAAAGAATTAACTAGAGAAAAAGTTACGGTAGGAAGAGTCATAGATGGAGATACTTTTGAATTGAAGGACGGCAGGGTAATAAGACTGCTTAATATAAATGCTCCTGAAAAGAACTTGCCTCAATCCGATGCTGCAAAAAGCTATCTTTCAAGATTGGAGAACTCTTCAGTAGAATTAGAAGTTTTTGAGACGGATAAGTATGAAAGGCATCTTGCTAGAGTCTATTCTCCAGAATATACAAATCTTTATCTTGTTAAGGAAGGAATGTCTTCGAAATTTTTAGTGCAAGATAAAGAAATAGATATTTTTTCAAAAGCAGAGGAGGAAGCCATTAGGGTAGGGAAAGGTATATGGAAGCACTCAAATTACTATGGGTGTTTCACAACCGATATCGATAAAAAGAAGGAAGTTGTCTATTTCATAAGGACATGCAATATATCATCTATGGAGGGGTGGATTGTCAAGGACGAAAGCAGGAAGACATATTCTTTCTCATCTACACCAAATGATAGATTCATGTTATCGGTCGGATCAGGCAATAATACACCAGCAGAGTTATATTGGGATTCTAAGACGAATATTTGGAATAATGACCGTGATTCACTCTATTTGTTTGATAAAGACTATAGTCTCGTTCACTATCATTCTTACGGTTATTAGTCTTTTGCCCTCAGTATATGCAGAGGTTAATTTATCTTCTCAGAGCAATGTAGAACTTAAAGAAGAGTTCTCTGTAAATATTTTTTCGGACCTCTCAGGCATTTATGATGTCAAGATATATATCCGTAACGAGTCTGGCGCCATATCGTCAGAGATTTTTGACGGAAATTGGAAGAATGGACGGTTTTATATCAATGAAGCTTTTCCAGCTAGGCACACCTTCTCATTGAGAGCAATATCAGATTCATCCGATAGCTTTTTATGTGTAAAGCTAAGGCTTTCTGAGAAAAGAAATACAAAGCCACCAACTCCAGAGTCCTGTGTCAAAATAACTATTGGTGCTAATGTCAAGGAAGTTATCGAGAATAAAGAAGAAAAAAAGCCTGTGAAAAAGGAGAGGGTAAATAATCGAGAAAAAAATAAAGCAGTTATAATTTATCAGAATATTTCACCCAAGCTCGAAGCACCAGACACAACTATCATTCAGGATTCGAAACCTATACCTCTTAACATTCTAGCCGAACGGACAGATTCGACTTCAGACCAATTGAACAATTTAATACTTTTCTCGATATTCTTTGTTCTCTCTATTTTTGCAATGATTTGGCTTATTAGAGACAGTAATTCTAGAAGAGAGAACATTTAAAAGAATGCTTAGGCAATGCAAGTTATGAAAATACAGGCAAGGATGATACTCGAGATTCTCGGTCGGCCTCCAGAACACATCAAAGAGGCCATGAATGTGTTGCTCCAAAGATTGAAAAGTGAACCTGGGGTCAAGATCTTGGAAGAGAATCATCACGAGCCTGTCCTGGTTCAAGACAGCAAGGACTTATTTACCACATTTTCAGAGATAATCTTCGAGACAGACAGTATCTCTATGTATTTCGGGATCATTTTTGCTTATATGCCTTCCAATATAGAGCTCCTTTCCCCACAGCAAGTCTCTTTTTCAAATGCAGACTTCAATGAGATAACCGGGCTACTGACCCAAAGACTTCACGATTACGATTCCATTGCGAAAAGAATGGTGAGTGAACGACATATATTGGAGCAGAAACTTCGCGAGATTGCACCACATCTTTTCAAGGCACCGGCTAAGACACCTCAACAAATAATTGACAACCAGCCAACTGAGAAGAAATCAAAAAGTTCTAAGAAAAAGAACAAGAAACGTTAAGGAATTTTTTCTGCTTCCTTAATCTTTTTGGGCAAAGGATTTTGATCTGGTTTTGTCTTCTTATACTTCCAGTATAATCCAATCAAGCCTGCAACGACGAGTATGGCTAGTATATATCCCATTATCGAGCCGCCATTTTCACTCTCTTTATCTTTTTGGGCACAGCTCCCAATGCAGCATAATCCTTCCTGGCTAGAATTTAATGTCCCGATACATTTCTGTGAGTCGGTGCATATCTTGCCGCCTAATTCGCTGCACCTATAATCTTCATTTTTCTTTATGGGTGTATCATTAATCTCTTCAAAATCTATTTTTATGGGCAACACAATATTCCATTCTCCTGACCTTGCAGAAATTTGATCTTGCAGTCTTATACCATCCGACTTTAATATAGTAAGTGTATATTCTTTACTCTCTTTAGCCTTTAAGGTTATTTTTTCTGTAGGATATAATGTGAAATAATCTCCATGTATTATCTGTATATCTTTTATTTCTTTTTCTCCAGTATTTACTATGCTGAATCTAGCAGTCTTATTTTTTTCATTAACCGAAAAAGTTTTTGTCAAGTAGTTAGGCGCGAATGAATAAGGAGCATTTATACTACTGCTTTGGGACCCAGAGAGGATATTGATTGGAATTGAATATTTTCCCACTGATATAATTTTTATTCCAGGAGGGCCTTCTATCTTAAAGTCCAACACATTGTTTCCAGGTTTGAGCATAAACTCTCTCTTGCTCGGATAGTCGACGTTTATTTTAATGTCTTTATCAAGATATAATTGGGCCTGTATCGAGAAATCCTTTTCAGATATTATAAAGCCAGGGGAAACGCTGTAATCAGTCAGATTCTTTTCTATAGAGAAATTCTGCCTGAACTCGACTTTCTTTGGAGACCCAGACAGAGTAGTGGTTAAATCGTTCAATATCAATGTATAATTGCCAGGAGACTTTGGTGCCAATGCCCAGATATAATAGTTATCATCTAATTTCTTTAGTTCATATATCACCGGTATCTCTTGTACGTGTCCTGCTCTGATAAACTTGACTTGTTCAGGTAGGAAAGGTTCAATGATATTGCCCGAGATCTTGACTACGATGGTTTCTCCTTGCAGATAGTTTTTCTTAAGGTCAGTCTCTATGGCTGCCGCAGACTGCACCATCAAAATTACGAAAAGCAACAAAATATATTTTCTCATGGATTAAGAGCTGCCCATTTCCTTCAGCTTCTTGAATGTCTCTTCCATCTCTTTGTCTTTTTCAACTGTTCTAGGTCTGAATGGAGGCCGAGCCATAGGTCTAGGATATCCAGGAGGTCTAGGCCCAGGTCTTGTAGCCATTACAGGTGCAGGAGGAGGACCGCGAGTTACAGGAGACGTTTTGACACCATGTCTCCAACTAAACCAGGCAACACGAATCTTATCTCTATATACTATGGCAACTATTACTAAAATTATAAGCAGTATCAGTATTATTATCAGAAACCAATTGGCTCCTGGACCCGCCTTACCTTTCTCAAGGCAACACACTGTCCCTCCACTGCACGTAAACTGAGAAGATTGTTCTTCATTATCTCCGCAGCCGCTTCTGCAAGTTCCTTTAAGTTCCCCAGAAGATGGACAGGTTTCTCGTTCTACCTTAGGCGAGCATTCAATTGAACAGCATATTCCAGAATTAGAGATATCTAGTCTTGTCCCAAGGCATTCTTCATTTTCTTTGCAATTAAATCCTTTTGCACCCGTACAAGACTGTGTCGGCACCTTTACAGAGCAGCAGAATTCTCTAGCTTTTAGGCACTGATTTGAAAGTTCCTTTCCTCCCGCAGATATGCAGGCGCTCTTATCAGTCTCACACGAAGCTCCAGACACGGCAGAACACAAGCTACCGCCTCCTCCCCCTCCTCCGCCTTGAGCCGCAGCCCTTGGCCATCCTGAGAAAAGTATGAATGACGTATCAACTATGTTATCTCTAGCATTCCAGCATCCGTCTTTGCTCTGGGCGCCTTCAAGGTATTTCTTGGCCTGCGCCACTTCTGTTCTTGGATTGCTGCTTCTATCCAAAGCCAAGATAGCAAGACTTGTATCGTAGAATTTTTTATAAGGACTCCCTATTATTTCCCAGAATTTTGAAGAGTGCTGTCTTTGCACTATTTCTCCATATTGATCTTGAGTAGGGACCACGAAATAAAGAAAAGAACTAGGGAAATATTGAGGGGAGTCTTCAGCCATGGCTCTTAGATAAGGTACTACGTCGTTTATGTCTTTCTTTAGATGTGTAAGGACAAGCGCAGCCCATAAGCTGCCTTCATAATCACATCCCTGCGCGTTCTTGAAGCATTTGGCATTTACTTGCTCGGTAGTTGTAGCATCTGCTCCGGCATTATGGGTCTCTGATGAGATGTATACTATTCCACCTACTTTTTCATAGAGCAATGTGGTAACAAAATCTTTCTTGCAAGATACTGTAAACTTTTTGTCCAGGCAAGAGTCAGATATTCTTAGCCAGTATCCTGAGACTGAAGGTGTGAAGCAACCAGTGCTGGCTCCAGATCCAATTTTCATGTCTCCAAGTATAGATATTTCCTTCTGGGTCGAATCATAGCTTACTGTGCATGTAGATGGAGTGTGGTCTGTTATATCTATCTCAAGATACCATGTGAGTCCCACTGCTCCACCTTTTCTCGCTTCAAGCCAGGAAATGATATTTTCATTTGCTTGCCCTGCTCTAGAATAAGCCAAGGCTACCTGTGCAGTAGTTTTCACGTCACAAGACGAAGCGGGCCAGCACACGTCATTCGATCTCTTTTCTGCACCAATTTTATCAATAAGTGGCTTCTGGTATCCTAGCGCTATCGCGCCGAAAATAGCTTGTTCTAGTGAGAAACTTGACTGATTTTTTATCTTAGCCTCAAGACAGGCATATCCCTTTGTAGGCACATCTTGCGATACTTCAGGTACAGTAACAGTCGTTGCCTTTGAGGTATCGCTCTTTGTATCTTCAGCACCAGATACAAAATAAAATGCAAATAGGCTCAATATAATGAACGCAATCACCAATCTTTTCATACTCCTTTCATAGAAGGTCATCTTTAAAAATCTTCGTTTGCAGAGAATCAAGTCATTAATTGTCTTGAGGATTACAAAAGTGATCGTCAAAAAGCACTATTATCTTGCTCTTTTTCTAACTGCCCTCATGACCTCAACTAAAGGATTTTTCACATCGGGTTTCTTATCAATTAAACCTAAGTCTTTATAGAAACTAGGGTTTTCATAATTAGGAGGCAGTATCTTCTTCTTTTGTCTGAAATGCCAGTCAATCTGGCTTTTGATATAACCTTCTTTTAACGGGGGCTGATTTAACTTGTTCCAATCTCTGATTTTCGTCTCGATAACATCATTTGGAAATCCGCATGCCCTCAAGAAAGTGATTATTACAAACAGTCCTCTTTTCTTTCCATCATGCAGACCCTTGAATAATTTTTTTATTGGCGCAGGAAACATCTCTTCGCTTACTCCAGTCAGTTCAATCAAATCTTCAGACTTGTACTCCTTTCTCTTTCCTTTCTCAAGTTCTTCATCATCTTTTTCTCTTGTTTTCTTCCATGCTAATGCATTGACCAGCAATTGTGTCGCCTCTCCTTCTTTTCCATGTTTGATAAATGGCCTAAGTTGTATTCTCAAAGGGTCGGCATCTCTGGGAGAGAATACAGCAAGATCTTCTTTGTTCATGACAACGCTTGCAAGCGCCGTCTTCTCATGCAATGAGTAAGGCATTCTGAAGAGGTGCCTGGGCGCGACCAGTACAAGGTCTAATGCCGCCACTTTGGCAGCACTTACAGATTTTGACTTATCAAATGATTCGGGATTATTCTGCGAGTTAAGATTTTTTCCTTCATCATCTTTACAATATTCACAAAAATGATATTCTTTGCTTTCTCCATTCTCAAGGACTCCGGCGCAGTCAGAATTTAGGCACCTTAACCTTCTTTTCGTCAGTTTAATATCTCTTCTATTCATCTCAAGTCCACATACAGGACACTTCAAGGCAATAATTGCGCCTTTTTTTGCAGGCCTATCACATATCTTACAATAGACTTCCATCAATTCATCTTTTGAGACTTTTGTCCTTTTCTCTATGGCTGCAAAATTTGTTAGTATCTCCGAGGCCTGCCTATTATAATCTGATCTTATGAAGTGCATTAGATATTCAGAGATTGCTCTAGGCCAAGATGGAAACATTTTACACGTCTCAAAATCCCCATATCTTGCTGGGAAAGATTCTCCAGATATGATAAGATGAAATCCTTTGCTTCCAGAAAATTTCAATCCGAAATTCTTTACACCATGGTGTTCCAATGCCGCAATTATTAGTTTAGCAGCTATTCTTGAGCAATCAAGGAACGGGGAGTCTATATCAATCAGAAGATCCCAGCCTTTCCTTAGATCATTCATCTCTTCTTGAGTCATCTCAGAATTGAGCTGTAAGGGATCTTTCCAGAGTTCCTCAGAAGCATGGAAAGATGTAGCTCCTTTAAGCACAAGTCCCATTACATCGGAAGGGTAGTGAAGAGTATCTGGTCTTTTTCCAAATCCTTCGAAATACCTTGGGACAACTTCTCTCTCTTTTGAGAATGAGGCAAGATATTCCTGCACTTTAGGGTTAGAGTAATACATCTGGGTTATAGCCCTTATCCTCCTTTCTTTCTCTTCCATAATCATCAAGATGGCTTGTACTATATAGGGTTTATGGCTGTACTTTTTTATCACCATAATCCTTAAAAGCTCTTAGGGATGTACAACAAAATGTTATTGAAGTTGGAAAGCCCTAAACTTCTTTCAGACATAGTCTCCATAATCTCGGAGCTTGTCACAGAGGTGAGGCTTAAAATAAATAAAGAAGGTGTTTCTGTCACTGCGATAGACCCTGCAAATGTAGCGATGGTATACTTTAAGATGCCATCGGATCTATTTTCCCAGTACGAGATCGATAAAGATGAGATTCTAGGAGTCAATCTTGAGAATCTAAGACAAGTCCTTAGAAGATGTGGCCTTGGCAGCTCTCTTACTCTCTCAAAAGATGACAATCTACTCAAATTAAGTATTCAGGACAGGATAAAAAGGGACTTCACTCTAGCCCTTATAGATATAGAGTCGGATGACAAAGAGATGCCTCAGTGGGAATTCAAATCAGTTATTAAGATGAATGCAGACTCTTTTGTAGAAGTTATTGAGGACTGTGGGGTCGTAGGAGATGCCTGTACATTCATTGCAGATCCAGCCAAGTTCGTAGTTGAGGCCCACGGCCTTAACTCTGCAAGGGCAGAGTTCTCATCTGACGAGATTGAGCTCTATGCAGATGCAAGTACTGCTCGATTCTCCTTGGAATACTTAAACAAATTCATAAAAGGAAGCAAGATATCTTCAAGGGTCACAATATCATTCTCAGACAATCATCCTATGCGCATAGATTTTCCAACAGGGAATGTCATGCTTTCCTTTGTCCTTGCTCCACGAGTCGAGCAAGATTAATGAAAAAGAGGGCTGGTTAGGCCCATCTTTTACGTGTCAGAACCAGAACTTGCCTCCTCGCAGCGCGATTTAATTAACATATCAAAGTATTATGTTTTTATATTACATATGAAGAAATATTCCATAAATGACCTGCATAAGGCTTAAAAATACCTGCCCCTCTCTTCAATCATGGCTTCTGTGTATTATGTCCCGCAATGGTTTATCGGATTTGACATAATGCTCGAGTTCCTTTTCGCCATTGTCACTGCAATAGTGGCCATCATTGCGGCAAGGATGTATCAGATCTCTCAGGAGAAGAATATTCTCCATTTCAGCCGAGGATTTCTATGTATTTCATTATCTTATTTCATCTGGGCGATCGTTAACATATCCATAGTCAAAGAATTGATTGCAGGAAGTCCAGCCGTAATCCTGGAGAAGCTTTCAGGATTCTGGCTGATAGGTATTTACGCATATCTATTCTTGTTTATAGCAGGCTTAGTGACAATAGTCTATGCGACTCTCAATATAAAAAGAGGAGATATATATTACCTGCTTCTGGCACTTCCACTTATAGCTATAGGCGGGGCATACCAGAAAATTCTCATTTTCAGGATTGTTTCTGTATTTCTACTAGCATTCATAATCTACCGGGAATTGCTTGCATTTATGCAATCCAAGAAAGTAAACACTCTTTTTGTTACGCTTGCATTCACATTTATCTTCATAAGTCATGTAGATCTGATTTTCCTTACAATGAGACCTACAGCATATGTATTAAGTCATTTGTTAGAATTAGGAGCATATGCTCTTCTTGCTATAACTCTATTTAGAGCCTTAAAAAAACATGACTAAAAAAAGAAATCGTCTGGAGATAATAAGAGATATACTCGAAGTAATAAAAACCAAGCAAGGCAGGATAAAGCCTACGCACATTTTATACAAGTCAAACTTATCCTATATAATGATGGAAGAATATCTATCGGAACTAAAGGAGAAAGAATTCATAGAAGAACTCTCATCTGGAAACGGAAAGACCTATAGGGTAACTGAAAAAGGTCTGACTTATTTAGACAAATACAAGATGGTCTCTGAGTTTACTTCTTCATTTGGTCTTAATTAAGGTGGTGAGGCATTTTCCTGAACAGCAAAATACTTCGTAGCATCGCAAGAATAAACAATCAAGACACGTTTCATTTTGTCAGCTCCTTCTAGATTTACAAATTCAACGGGATTTTCAGAGAAGCGCTCAACTAAACTTTGGAATCCACGAGGTCTCTCACATAGTTTCAGCAAGGAATCTGTCTTAACTACAACTTTACTGACAAGATCTCGATACTCTATTCTCAGTTGAGTATCTTTTGATTCCTTGATACCTCTATGGGTCAGGTAGAGCTGTCTAAACTGAACGCCTTCTCCTCGATGTGTAGTTGCAAATGCCACGCCGATGATATCCTCAGGAGCATATACTTCTCCATGACCAAGCTCACGAATAATTCTTTCTAAATAGTCGCTCTCAACAAGAGCTTTATGCTGTTCAGGTGTTACTCGGTGGAGAGACTTTTTCTCAGGTTGTGAGAAATAACCTTTTAGATTATCAAAAAATCCCAGGCCTCTCAATGCGAGCCATATTATATAAAAATAATTGCACCAGGATATAAGGGTTAGAACAGAAGGATTTTATGTGCAAGGCCCCCATCGGCATAACCTTTATATACCCACACAAATAACAGATTAAGAATCTAATTGTAAAACACAACCTACGTTCTGATAAAACGAAGGTTACTTAGAGAGAGTTGCATCTGATTAAAATGACAAACAATGGCAAAGTTATCAAGTCCACATGCAGGATCCCTGCAATTTTGGCCTCGTAAGAGGGCTGCAAAATCTATCCCTAGTGTGAACTGGAGCGTTGTGAAGGGGAAGGACAAGGCAACTGGTTTGCTCGGGTTTCTGGCATATAAAGCAGGGATGGCTACAGTTCTAGTGAAGGATTCAACTCCCGATTCACTTTCCAAAGGCAAGAAAATATATCTTCCAGTCACTATCCTTGAGGCCCCACACCTTAAGGTCTTCTCAATAAGATTTTACAAAGATGGAAAGATTATGAAGGAAGCTCTAGTTTCTAATGATAAGGAACTAAAGAAAGTCTTAAGATTGCCGAAAGAGGTTAAGTCTCTTGACTCTCAGATCCCTCAAAGTTTTGATGATATAAGGCTAATTGTATACTCTATTGCAAAGCAGACTTCTGTAAAGAAGACTCCTGATCTTGCAGAAGTAGGCATCAGGGCAGATAATAAACTTGAATTCGCCAAATCTCTGGTAAATAAAGAAATAACATTGAAGGACTTCTTGCACTACGAACTTCTAGACATTAGGGGTCTTACAAGAGGAAAAGGATTTTCAGGCCCAGTCAAGAGATTCGGAATAACCTTGAAGCAGCATAAGACTGAGAAAGGAGTACGACGTCCAGGGTCCTTGGCTCCTTGGCACCCTGCCAGAGTCACATTTAGGACTCCTCAAGCAGGCCAACTTGGCATGTTCACCCGCGTTCATTATAATCAAAAAGTTATTTCATCAGGAAGTATCTCTGAGAAGGACATTAATCCAGGAACAGGATTCAAGCATTATGGCAAGATAAAGACGGACTACCTCTTTGTCAAAGGCAGTGTTCAGGGTCCAGTCAAGAGACAAATTCTTCTTACGCCATCTTTCAGGCCAACCAAGCTTACGGCAAAAAGAAAGTATGAGCTTCAGGAGGTCTTCATATGATGAATAACGGTTGCTGGACGTTGAGACTAAGAGAACCGTTAGTTCTCGAGGCGCTCAGGAATCTTCAATTCCTGACGGACCCGCTGGAGGTCTTCATATGAAAGCACAATTATACTCAAACACAGGAGAGAAGAAATCATCGATAGATTTGCCTTCTTTCTTTAGTTCTTTGATAAGAGAAGATATTGCGGGCAAAGTCTTTGAAGCAGAGAAATATGAGCTTATGCAGCCCTATGCAGGATATAAGGAAGCAGGAAAAAGGCATTCTGCTTCAGGAACTATAAGTCATCTTCGTCACACGTGGAAAGGCCATTATGGAAAAGGTATTGCAAGGCTCCCAAGGAAGACTATGTCAAGGCGCGGAACACAATTTTTCTGGGTTGGTGCAGAAGTCTCTCAGACGAGAGGTGGAAGAAGTGCTCACCCTCCATTAGGTCTGCACGCATTTAGGAAAATCAATAGCAAAGAGAATACTATTGCCTTCCAGACAGGATTTGCTTCCACAGCAGACAAGGAATACATGGCAAAGAGATATTCATCTTTGCAAAATACCAAAGAACTTCCTTCGATACCATTTGTGATAGAGTCTTTGCCTCATAAGACAAAAGAGTTCAATAATCTGATGGAAAAATTACTGGGATCATTAACCTCCATAGCTTTTAAGAAAAAAGAAGTGAGGACAGGAAAGGGAAAGAGAAGAGGAAGAAAATACAAATCTACAGCAGGACTTCTTATAATCAAGGGGAGAAATGAGAAAGCAAAGTTCAACGGTGTTGAAGTCAAGAATGCCCAAGATATATTGATGAGAGACATCTACCCTCTTGGAAGATTGACTCTTTACACGCAGCAAGGGCTCAAGGAGCTGGAGGAGATATATGCTTAGACCAATAACCACAGAAAAAGCAGTAAAACTAATAGATATAGAAAATACTCTATTGTTCGCCACAGATAGGCGTAGAAATAAAACAGAAATTAAGAAGGAAGTGGAATCCGTATTTAGCGTCAAGGTCGAAGATATCCGGACCTTTATAAAAAATAATGAAAAGTATGCATATGTTAGATTAACTAAACAATTTCCAGCCATAGACGTGGCGACGAAACTAGGGATGATCTAACCATGATTCAAGAAATTTTCAAAGTCGGAGCAAGATATGACTTAATAGAAGGAAGAGATGAAGAAGTTTGCCAGATACCTTCACATTTTACTGATTTTTATCCAGTAGTTTTTGTTGGAACAGAACAACTAGATAAAAACTATCATCTCTTTGCGTATAGGTATCTCAATAGCAAAATAATTATTTTATATGGGCTTAGTGATTTTATAACGACAGGCGAGAGGGTAATGGCCAGAAATGGAAGTCAGATAGTGACTAGAACATATATGCAAGAACAAAAATTTGGCACAGGGGATCTCTCGGCATCTGATTCAAGAAAGAGATTTGAAGAACTTTCAACATTACTGGAGGGATCAGGATTATAAAATGGGTAAGAGAATCATAGCACAAGCACGAGGACATGGAAGCTTAACGTATCAAGTAAGAAAGAGAGCATACATATACAGGATAAAATATCCTATGGAAGAAGGACAGGCAGAGATACTTGATCTTATCCATTCGGCAGCACATTCAGCACCATTAATGAAGTTGAGAGTGAATAAGGAAATATGTTATAATCCGGCTTTCAACGGCGCAGTCGTTGGAGACACAGTAATGATAAAATCTGATGCAGAATCAAAACCAGGGAACGTTGCGATGTTAAAGAATATAGTTCCCGGAACTAATATCTATAATATTGAAAACAATCCAGGCGATGGAGGTAAGATGATTCGTGTAGCTGGAAGCAGCGCAATTCTTCTTAAGAAGTTAGACCATAACAAGGTGAGAATCCAGATGCCCAATAAAAAAGCAAAAATCAATGAGATTGTAGTTAGTGGAGATTGTAGAGCGACAATAGGAGTAATAGCAGGAGAGGGAAGAACACTCAAACCTTTTATAAAGGCGGGACCCAAGTTCTACAAGATGAAAGCAAGAAACAAGCTTTGGCCAAGATCATCTGCAGTTAAGATGAACGCGGTGGATCATCCATTCGGTTCAGGCAGAGGTAAGAGAATCAAGCCCAAGATTGCCAAGCGCAATGCGCCTCCAGGAACAAGAGTGGGCCACTTACGTCCAAGAAGGACAGGTAGGAGCAAATAATGGTTGAAGAAGTAATTGTAAGGTCCAAGGAATTATTTTATCGTGGCAAAAATTTAGAGGATCTCAAGAAGATGGATGTGAGGGAATCAGCTAAATTCCTGCCATCTAGGTCCAGAAGGACTGTCTTGAGGAACTTCGATATGATAGAGAAATTTATCAAGAGATGTGAGAAGAAGGTATCCATGAAGAAGAAAATAAGGACCCATTTAAGAGATATAGTTATTGTCCCTCATCTAGTGGGGCAGACAATACAAGTCTATAATGGAAGGACATTCAATGAAGTAAAGGTTTCTGCAGCTATGATAGGGCACCGCTTAGGAGAATTTTCTCTGACTAGAGGCAAAGTCACTCACGGTACTCCAGGTATAGGTGCGACAAAGAGCTCTGCAGGAGAGAAGAAGTAAAATGACTGAAAAACCACAATCAAGACCAGAAGGTAAACCTGCTCAACAACTCAAGCAGCAGAAGCCAGTTGCATCTAAAGAAAAGAAAGTGGAAACAAAAGTTGTCACGCCTTCTATTCCTGTTCCAACTCCAAGTCCCGTGCCTTCAAATTCCAACGATAATTCTTCTGTTCCTGCACCTAACCCTTCACCATCGCCAACAATCTCTTCATCTTCTTCAACACCTGCAGAAAAGCCTGCCAAAGTTGTTGCCCCAAAACCTTCTAAGAAAGAAGAAGCCGTTGCAAGAGGGACAAATCTTCATGCTTCAAAGAAACATTGCATGTATATCTGTAACTTTATCAAAGGAAAACCTATCGACCAAGCAATCACCGAGTTACAAGAAGTTCTCAAATTCAAGCGCGTTATTCCCATGAAAGGAGAAATTCCTCACCGCTCGGCACACGGAATCATGTCCGGCCGCTATCCTATAAAGACGACGCAACAGTTTATTCCTTTGCTCAAAGCATTAAAAGGCAATGTAATAGTCAATGGGATGGAATTGGACAAAACACGCATCACCTATGGCTCTGCAACCTGGGCCTCTCGTCCTCAGAAGCGAGGAGGCATGAGATTTAAAAGGTCATTTGTTGTCCTCAAGGCCAGGGAAATCCAAATGAAAGAAAGTAAGAAACAGGAGATAAAGAAATAATGGAAGAGAAAAAATTTGTAGGTTTCAAGAAAGAAGAACTTGCAGTTAAGGAATATGTTAAAAGAGCTCTCGGAAAAGGAAAAATCAGCAATGTCTCTATTGAATACACTCCAGTTGGGGAGAAAATAGTCATTGCCACAAGCAGACCCGGAATGGTCATCGGTAGAAAAGGAGAGAAGATAGAAGAACTCACAAGAGTCATAAAAAAGAGATTCAAGTTCGACAATCCTCATATTGAAATAAGAGAAATAATAAATCCTCTATTGGATGCCCAGCTTGTTGCAGATGAGATTGCTCTGGGTCTTGAAAGGGACGGGCCTCAGAAATTCAAGGTCATCGCATACAAGATGATTCAGGAGATCATGAGTGCAGGAGCATTGGGGGTAGAGATAGTTCTTTCAGGAAGGCTTCCAAGCGAGAGAGCTAGGAGCTGGAGATTTTCCCAAGGATACCTCAAGAAAACAGGAGACCCTGCAAAAGTAGTGGATAGAGCTATGTCTCAAGCTACAACACAACCAGGCGTAGTAGGTATCAAAGTCAGCATACTTCCACCAAATGCTCACATACATGACAGGATAGTAATTGACCAGGAGATGCTCTCAAAATTAAAGTCTCAAAATAGCGAAACAAAAGAAGAGGAGAATAGCGAAGAAGACCCTAAGCCTAAGAGAAAGAAAAAATCAGATAAGGCAGGAGAGACACAATGACATTATTGAGGATGAAAGATGTGAATAAAATGGATGAAAAAGAAAGGCAGTCAAAGATACAGGAATTAAGATTATCTTTAATAAGATCTCAAGTCACAGCACATAAGGCAACTGCAAAAACCAAAGAGATTAAAAGGGCACTTGCACGCTTGTTAACATGTCAAGGCGCTTCAGAAAGGACTCGCGCCTTAAGCATGATCAAGGATTCAAAGCAGAATAAAAAAGAATCCTCAACATTCAACAACTCTCACAAGGAGGGGTTGGAGAAGAAATAAATATGGACAATGATCCAGGGTTCGGATTCCCAGAAGAATCTGAATTGTTTGACGAAATCGCTAAGGGCGAGCAGAAGATCACCGTATCGACGGTAGCACGAAGATACGGAAAGATCATAACTCTCGTGAGCGGCTTTGACAAGAACTTTGACATCAAAGGCACTGCAAAGCACCTCAAGGAGAAGCTTGCATGCGGGGGCACCATCAAGGATGGAGTCATCGAGCTTCAGGGAAACCACAAGAAGCAAGTAAGGCCAGTATTGGTGAAGCTTGGATTCCCAGAAGAGTCAATAAGTGACTAGCGACAAATCCAGACAACACAAATGAAAACTGAAAAGAAAAACAACAAGAAAGAGAAGAAGGAATCTCAATTAGCCGCAGCCCCATTCACCACGAGTACCAGAGGGAGAATATTCGAGGGAATTGTAAAAAAGAAATTCCCGACAAGGATAGTGATTGAGATGGAGAGGATACTTTATGTGAAGAAGTATGAACGATTCTACAAGAAGAAGAGCAAGATTCACGCTCGTCTGCCAGCAGGAATGGATGTCAATATAGGCGACCTAGTCCAGATTCAAGAGTGCAGGCCGTTAAGCAAGATCATACATGCAGTCATGATAAAAAAATTAAAGTCTGTGGAATCATATAAGCAAGGAGATAAGAAATGACAAACGATATATTAGTAGTAGACTTAAAGCGAAGGTATCAATCTATGATAAAAACGCGCATAGATGGAAGGCAACAAGAAATAGATAAGTTCGAGAGATTGAATGAAATATATAATAAAACAGTAGAGAATATAGGGTATTGTAAACAATTAGCATTGAGTGATAATTTCCCAGCTCATGCGACGTGGTTAGATCCTGTCACGTTAGCACGCTGGCTGCACGGCTCTGTCTTGGAATTCGGTTTAGAATATCATCGTGAAAGTTATAGTACAGGCATACTTTCACACGAGAAAAATAAACTCAAATCAGCATGGAATGGACATATTCAAGCATTAATTATTGAAGCAGGACAAGAAATTCTTTCAAAATATCCGGAATTGGAGGGCAAACTCACATGAAACCGATATCAGCACGCGTCACTAGAGGATTGAACATAGGAAGCAATGTGGTTGCAGCAGACAATAGCGGTGCGCGCATCGTCAGAATCACTGGAGTCAAGCATGGAAAATCAAAGAAAGGAAGGCAGCAATATGCCAAGGTCGGAGACTGGGTTAAGGTTTCAGTCCGCGCAGGAAAGCCTGAGCTAAAAGGGCAGGTCTTCGATGCAGTAGTGATCAGGCAGAAAAAATATTATAGAAGAATAACTGGGGAGAGGGTCTGTTTTGAAGACAATGCAGTTGCCATTCTCAAAGACGAAAAAGGCAATCCAAAAGGAACATTTATCAAGGGCCCAGTAGCAAGGGAGATTCATGAGCGCTGGAAAGAGGTCGCGAAGATCGCGCAATACGTACTATGAGCGCACGCGAATTTTCTCTAGAAGAACGGACAAGGAAAATTGAGGCAGCTGTTAATGCAGGATATATAAAACCTGAATTAGGGCAAGCATTAAGAGACTCAAACCTCATACAATCTCAAATCCATAATGCGCGTCATAATGTTCAAGAAGGAAATATTCCCCAAGCAATCCAATTATATCGGGGAGCGGTAGATAGTCTTAAAAAATTTAATGAATATGTGGAAAAAGCAAATCTCACAACTGAACAGAGAGAAAGTTTGAGGCTGAGTCTTGCAGACCATTTTTCAACAGTTCATTCATTGATATCTAATCATCCTTCTTATGGTGCTCTTGGAACTATGGGTGAATCCTCATGAAATCAGAATTTTCTACGGCTTGGAAATCAAGTATACAACCAAGAAAGCAGCACAAATATAGGCATAACGCCCCATTACATATAAAGCATAGGTTTTTAAGTGCACATTTATCAAAGGATTTAAGGAAAAAGTATAGCAAGAGGAATCTTCCCCTTCGTAAAGGGGATGAGGTGCTTGTTATGCGAGGCGCCTTCAAGAAAAAAAAGGCCAAAGTAGCTTCTGTAGATCATGCCAGTGCAAAGGTCGCGCTTGAAGGGATACAAAGAACTAAAAGAGACGGAACTAAGGTCTCTGTTGTCTTTAATCCAAGAGCATTACAAATTATTTCACTTAATCTCGATGATAAGAGAAGGATAAGCCAAGGCAAAGAGCAAATCAAGGAGCAGAAAGATAGCAAGCCAGGAGAGAAAAATGCATCTAACTAGACAGAACGTAACGACTAAATTACCGATACCAAGAAAAGGAACAAAATATATAGCTAGAGCTTCAAGCCATCTATCAGAATCAGTCAGTGTTCTTTTGGCAGTGAGAGACATGCTCAAGCTGGCTAGGACCGCTAAAGAAGTAAAGAAGATGGTCCAAGACAAGGCCCTCAAGGTAAATGGAAAGGCTGTGATGGATATACACGAGAGTATAAAACTATTCAATTTTTTTGAGGCAGACAGGCTATACAAACTTTCTCTTCTTCCTACAAAAAAATTCACTTTGGAAGAGGTAAAGTCTAAGGATCTATCAAAAGAGCTTAGACTGGCTAAGGTTACTGACAAGAGGCTTGTGAAGAAGGGCAAGGTTCAACTCAATCTTCATGATGGATCAAACATCTTGACATCTGACAAGATAAATGTCAACGACTCCATTTATATAGACTTTGAAGGCAAGATAAAAAAGCATATCAAACTTGAGAAAGGAAAAGAAGCTTTGGTCATCTCAGGTAAGCACACGGGGAAGACTGGCACAATAGAATCGATTGATGGGGTATCAAGTAAAATTAAATCTAATGGAGACAGCATAGTTGTCCAGCTCCAGCAAATCATAGCATTATGAGTCGACAATTGAAACAACAGGAAAAATCTCCAAGAGCAGATTCAGAAAATATTATGAGACAAGTGAGGGTAGAGAAGGTTCTTTTAAGTTGCGGAGCTACCGGAGATAATCTTACTAAAGCCAAGAAACTCCTCGATTTAATATCTCAAAGAAATGCTCAGATTATTGCATCTAACAAAAGAATTCCAGACTTTGGTGTCAGGCCAGGTCTAGAAGTAGGTACGAGGGTAACTCTTAGAGGCGAGGAGGCAATCTCTCTCTTAAGAAGGCTTCTTGGCGCCATAGATAATGTACTCAAGAAAAAGCAGATTTCTCCAAATCATTTCTCATTTGGGATACATGAATATATAGAGATTCCAGGCATAGAGTATCAAAGAGATATAGGTATTAGGGGACTAAATGTTACAATAGTGTTCTCAAGGCCTGGAGTGAGGATTGCCAACAAGAAAAGGAAGTCTGGGAATTTACCAAGGAGACAGAATGTAACACCGCAAGAGATAATCAAGTTCATGGAGGATAACTTTAAGACAAAGTTCAAGTAAAATGACTGCAAGTGATTGGAATAAGATAGCAAGCAAGCAATTGAAGAATAAACCTGTTATTATGCAGAAGTTCCTAAAGTTTAATAAACCAAAAGCTAGAAAAATGGGTATCGCTGCAAAGAAATGTGAAAGATGCGGCAGGTTCGGAGCCCATATTGGTCAGTACAATCTCAATCTTTGCAGGCAATGCTTCAGAGAAATTGCAACAAAGATAGGATTCAAGAAATATAGTTAACATGAGTCAAGATAAAGTGGCCGATGGCCTTAACCAGATAATGAACGCCAAAAAGGCGGGGAAAGCAGCAATAACGCTGAAAGCGCATTCAAAGCTATTGCTTTCAATTTTAGCAATAGCTAAGTTGAAGGGATATATTAAGAACTACAAGCTTGATGGAAATAATTTGTTGGTGGAAATAGGGAGATTGAATGGTTGTAATGCGATTAAACCAAGGTATTTTGTCACAGTAGAAGATATAGAAAAATATACGAAGAGATATCTTCCAGCAAAAGATATTGGAATACTTATAATCACAACAAACCAGGGATTGATGACTCATCAGACGGCACTTGAGAAGAACATTGGAGGGGGCTTGCTTGCCTATATTTATTAACATGAGAAAAGAAATGTTGGAAACCGTAAATATTCCTGAAGGAGTGAATGTTGAAATCAAAGGTACCACTGTGATTTGTAAAAAATCAGGAATAGAACATTCAAAAGAGTTTGTTATTCCAGGAATAACTATCTTAGCTAATGGAAATAACATTATTATAAGAGCAGAAAAAGGAAATAAAAATGATTGGAAAAAGATAAAATCTACAGTAGCCCACATCAATAACCTATTGGCCGGTATCGACAAGAAATTTACATACACTTTAGAGGCTTGCAATGTGCATTTTCCTATGACGTTGAAGCTTGATAAGGGGAACTTGATAATCAACAATTTCTTGGGTGAAAAAGTCCCAAGAAGTGCAAAAATATTGTCAAATGTAGACATAGATATAAAGGGTACCAAAATAACATTGAGTTCTCACGATAGGGATTCAGCCGGCCAGACTGCAGCAAATATAGAGAAAGCGACGAAGATCAGGTATAGGGACAGAAGAATATTCCAAGATGGCATATTTATAACATCCAAACCGGAGGCAGCACAATGAGTAATAAGAGGCCAAAGTTTTTGAGAGCAGACACAGTTAGATTATTGAGGCTAGGAAAGAATAGGAGAAAGATACAGAAGTGGAGAAGACCTCGTGGCCACCATAACAAGCTGAGATTGAAGAGATTCAGTTATCCTGTCCAGCCAGGGATAGGGTACGGTTCATTGAGAAAGGATGAAAGCAAGATAGATGGTCTCTATCCTGTACTGGTGCACAATGCTGCCGAAATACAGAAATTGAACTCAAAGACACAATGCATTATATTGGCAAGGATTGGTGCCAAGAAGAAAATTGATTTGTTGAAAAAGGCACAAGAGTCTGGTCTTAAGGTCATAAATGCAAGTGGAGGAAATATAAGATGAACCTAGAAAAGAAGAAAATTCTTGCAGCCAAGACTTTTGGAGTAGGCATGGGCAGGATAGTCTTGAATCAAGCCAGGCTTGCAGACATAAAAGAAGCTATAACGAAGCAAGACATTAGAGATCTATTTGTTGATAAGGCAATATTGATAAAGCCGATAAAAGGGAGAAAGACGAAGATAAAAAGAAATACAAGAAGAAGGGCAGGTAGCATAAAAAAGAGGATTAACAAAGGTAAACTAGAATATATGAGAATGGCAAGAAAACTAAGGAAGAATCTGGCTACATTGAAAAGAAAAGGATCTATCAAAAATGAACACTATTGGAAACTGAGGAAAGAGATTAAGGCAAGGGCATTCAAGGACAAGCATCATTTCAAGGAGAGGCTAACGCAATTACAATGAGAAGGACATTCAGAAGACGTAGAAAAGAACAGAAGACCGATTATCGGGCAAGGCTAGCTTTGCTTAAGTCAAGAAAGCCCAGACTAGTTATAAGAAAGACAAACCGTGGAATAATAGTGCAGATTGCAGAATCTGAAGGTGCCCAAGATAAGGTGGTATTCCACATAACCTCTAAGGACCTTATTGCTCGCGGCTGGCCAAAAGAATCCGAAGGAAGTCTAAAAAGTCTTCCTGCCGCTTATCTCACCGGTTTTCTAGCTGCCAAAAAGGCAAAGGAAAAGATAAAAGAGGCAATATTAGATATCGGGCTTCAAAGAAATATTCCTAAGTCCAGAATATATGCAGTTTTGAAAGGTGCGGTGGATGCAGGCCTGAAAGTACCCCACAACCCTGATGTTTTTCCAACAGAAGAGATGTTTAAGAAACATAAACTTAATAAATTGATGGAGGGCATAAAGCATAAACTATAATGGCGGAAAAAGATAATATGAAGGAATTAATTGAAGCAACACCGGAAGAAGTAGCTAAGCTGGAAGAGAAGGTAGAGAAACTGGAGGCGGTCCAATTGACTAGGGCCCAAAAGAAAGCTCAGAGAGATGAGGAAAATGAGAAAAGGACTCTTGCTGCATGGGTGCCCAAAACTGCACTGGGGAAAGCAGTAAAGACAGGCAAGGAAAAGAACTTCGATTCTATACTCCAGTCACATAAAAAGATACTTGAGTCTGAGATTGCAGACACTCTTCTAAGGCTTGAGAATGATCTTCTTCTGATAGGTCAAGCAAAAGGCAAATTTGGGGGCGGTAAGAGAAGAGCCTGGAGACAGACACAAAAGAAAACAATGGAAGGCAATGTAGTCACATTCTCTTCTCTTGCAGTTGTAGGAGATAGAAGAGGCCATGTAGGCATAGGTATGGGAAGAGCAAAGGAGACGTTACCTTCAAGATCTAAGGCACTTAGACAGGCAAAGCTCAATATAATAAAGGTCCGAAGAGGTTTTGAGTCTCCAGATGAGAAAGCATTAGGAGTAGACCCTCATACAGTGCCTTTCATTGTTGAAGGAAAATGCGGTTCAGTCAGGATCAAGCTTATTCCAGCACCAAGAGGGACAGGCCTGGTAGTTGGAGATGAATGTAAGAAGATACTTAGGCTTGCAGGGATAGAAGACATCTATGCAGTCACTAGAGGACAGACTAGGACAACTTTCAATGTCGCTAAGGCTTGCGTAGAAGCTCTCAAAAAAACCACGGAGATGTTATCATGAACTCAAATAATAAGGGAAGGTTGACCCACAAGGAGACCGTAGGTTTCCTTAGGAAGGAGATGTTATCATGAACTCAAATAATAAGGGAAGGTTGACCCACAAGGAAACCGTAGGTTTCCTTAGGAAGGAGATGTTATCATGAACTCAAATAATAAGGGAAGGTTGACCCACAAGGAGACCGTAGGTTTCCTTAGGAAGGAGATGTTATCATGATAGTTGCAATTAGAATATCTGGGCTAGTTGAGATGCCAAGAGAGGCTCAAATAACTCTTGACAGGATGAGATTGAGAAGAAAATATTCTGCAATCCTTCTGCAACCAACTCCAGAAAATACTAAGCTTCTCCAACATGTAAGAAATTTCATAGCTTATGGAGATATAGACAAAGAGACACTATCTCTATTGATCGAGAAGAGAGGCGTATCTATCGATAAAAAGAAGATAGATTCAAAAAAGATCCTTGAACTGCTAGATAAAAAAGGATTAGAAGGAGCAGGATTGAAACCATTCTTCAGACTTCATCCACCACGTGGAGGCATCGACAGCAAGATTCACTATCCTATAAAGGGCGGAGTTCTAGGCGACAATAAGAAAGATATTAACGATCTCATCAGGAGGATGTTATGAGCAGCCTCGTATTTATGAGGGAGTTGACCCACAAGAACCGTAGGTTCTTAGGCAGGAGGATGTTATAATGATGGGGACAAAGAAAAGGCGCAAGTCATCAAGGTATCGAGGAAGTCAGACTGCCAGAAGAGGAGCAAAAGAAAGGACAAGAGGATCAGGTAATCAAGGAGGAAAAGGATGGGCTGGCACTGGTAAGAGAGGAGATCAGAAAAATTCATTGGTTATCAAGATTACTGGAGGAAACAATTATTTTGGTAAAGATCGCACATTAAGGAGAGGCACTGTCCCAAAAAAATTGAAAGTAATAAATCTCTCAGACCTGTCTTCTAAAGTTCCAGGCAAAGATGGATTTATCGATCTCGAAGGCTACAAGATTCTCGGTGAAGGAAAAATTACAGAGGCTCTCAAGGTCAAGGCAAGTGCAGCATCACAGTCTGCACAGGAAAAAATCGAGGCTGCCAAAGGAACGCTCTCACTCTCAGAATCTGGAGAAAAGAAAGAAGAAGTCAAAGAAGAGAAAAAGGCTGAGAAGAGATAATATTAAAGTTTCTCTTCCTGCTGCTTCTCAAGCTTTTTGTCCAGCATTTTTTCTCGGGTGTAACGTGTCCACATCGTATGGAAGTGAGGATTTTTCTTGATTTCTTCAAACGTTCCTTGTCCAACAATTTTCCCTTTAGAGAAGAGGTAGATTATATCAAATTTATCGAGGAGATGCAGACGATGAATGGAAGAAATAATGGTTTTGTGCTTGAATTGTTCAAAGATATGTTCATGGATCTTAAGCTCATTAAGACTATCCACGCTGCTTGTTGGCTCGTCTAAAAGGACAATATCACTCTTCCAAGCGGCAAGCAGTCCTCGCGCCAGCGCAAGCCTCTGCTTCTCTCCTCCACTTAAAGAGACTCCTTTCTCCATGACTTGCGTGTCAAGTCCTTGGGGAAGTTTTTCAATCACAGGATTCAATTGAGACATTGCAATCACGCTTTGAATGACCTCTTCTTGTGCGGGGAGGTTCATGGTAATGTTATATCGGAACGTATTATTAAATATCTCTGGCTCTTGGGGAATCAGAGTAACTTGATCTTTAACGCTATGCACTCCTCCACGAAGTAGCGCGCCATCGCAAAGAACGCTTCCGCGTTCGATGTCATACAATCCTCTGATAAGGGAGAGAATGGTGCTTTTTCCAGAGCCACTTTCTCCCACGAGTGCAATTTTCTGCTTTCTCTTCAAGGTGAATGTGATGCCATCGATATGTCGTTGCTTCCCTTCTTTATCATATGTGAACGAGGCATTTTTAAACGTGATCTCTTTCCATCCTTTAGGCAGTGCGCCGACGTCTGTGAAAGCTATCTTGCGATAGGCTTCATCCAAGGGATATGCTCCTTCGATACGCGCATTCATGCGGATGATGTTGCCATACAAGTCAGCAAATTTATAGAAAGTATTGCCTACATTGTCAAGATATCCGTAAAGCATATATAGGGTTCCGATTAAAATCGTGCCTGTTGAAGAATACTCTGTAAATGCGCGGTACATGAGCGCAGCCACAATGATAACTTTTAGGGCGATACTTGCAAAGCCCCACTTAAGTTCGTTAACAATGTTGCTGCTTTTGAACGTGGGGTAGCTTGCAATTTGCTTGGCATCCACTTCTTCAGCAACAGTTTTTTTTAGCCGCAGAGTGATAACCGTGATAATATTGCTGATATAGTCAAAGAGAGTCGCAGAATATTTGTTGTTATAGGTATTGATCTCCTTGTATTTCTTATTAAGGTTCTTGTCGACACGTGAGATAATAAAGAGAGTGAGCGTTGAAAAAATAAATGTGAAAATTGCTATTTTCCAATCGATAAAAAACAAGACGAGCAGGGACCCAAAAAATCCAGTAATTCCATAGATGATTTGGAAAGTCATTTGCCCTGAAAAATCTTCCAGTGCATTCGAAGCGCGGTTAATTTTGTCAATCGTGTCGCCAGAATGGTTATCCTTATGCCATTGAACGGGCAGCTTAAGGATCATTCTTAATTTATCATTGACATAGTTTTTTCTGACAAAAAAACTTGTTGTTGTTTCAAGCACGCGCGCCGTGCCATGAAATATCCAGAAGACAATGGTGAGGATCAAGAGGAGAGATATCTTAAAAAGAAGGCTCGTAAGTTCTTCTTGACTTGAAATAGTTTTCTGAATAGAATTAAAGATCATTCCGATAACATAGGGGGTGGCAAGATCAATGATGCCAGCAATCAAGAAAAGGAGAAGATATCCTATGAAGACAGTTCTTCGCTTTCCCAGATAGCCCCATTCAGTCTTAACAATGTTAATAATTGGATGCGTCATAGACACCTCTCAAATCGTCAATTCACGGTCTCATTTAAACTTTCCTGCCTTCGATAAATGTCTTTATCAACAGCTTTAAAAACTCTTTTTTGTACATGCACTTATGATTAAACAGAGGAGAATTTCTTAGGATGGATATCCGAAATATTCTAAATAATCTGCCAGAGGTGAGGCATCCAGTAGAAAAGAAACTTAGCTTCAATGTAAAGCTCAAATGGACTTTGATTATACTTCTCTCTTTCTTTGTACTGGCAAATATACCACTTTATGGTCTCGGTCCAAACTCTCTCGCGAATTTTGAATATCTCGCCATTATCTTGGGTACAGACTTTGGGAGCATCATCAGTCTCGGTATTGGCCCTATCGTCATGGCCTCCATCATTCTTCAGCTTCTTGTTGGCTCAGGGATATTGAAAATAGACACCTCAAACCCAGAAGGCAGAAAGTATTTCCAGGGCCTGCAAAAACTTGGCGTGATATTTTTCATAGTATTTGAAGCGATGATATATGTATTGATGGGAGGTCTACAGCCAATAACTCCAAATCTGACTCTGATATTGATAGTGCAACTCATCCTCGGCGGCCTTGCGATAATGTTTATGGATGAGGTAGTCACAAAATGGGGATTTGGTTCAGGCACATCAATATTCATCGTAGCAGGAGTAGCGTGGAGGATGTTTGCGCAGTTGTTCCAGTTCATAACTCCTACCGGCGAGAACTGTCTTGCAAACTTTTCAGAAGGGCAGACTTCTTGCGTAGGAAAAGTGCTGGTAATAATTCATTCCGTGATAAATGGCGCTCCGACAGAGGCACTTGCAGCACTTGCAGCAATAATCGCCACAGTTATAATCTTCCTTCTCGTCGTAGCTGCTCAAAGTCTTAAGGTGGAGATTCCTCTTACATATGAAAGACTGAGAGGGCATAGCATGAAGTGGCCACTAGCATTCTTCTATGCATCAGTTATGCCAGTTATCCTGGTCGCAGCACTTTTGGCAAACCTCCAGTTATTTGGGATATTGCTTGAGAACGCAGGGAATCCTATTTTAGGGACTTTTAGTCAAGGTCATCCTACAACAGGTCTGGTTTTCTGGTTCAGTAGTTCGAATCTTCTTGATTCTGCGATAAAAGGAGGACTTTCTCAGAGATTGATATGGCAATCCATTATCCATACACTGTTCTTCATGATATTCTCTGCAATATTCGCAATCCTCTGGGTAAGGACATCTGGGATGGACGAGTCATCGCAGGCAAAAAAAATCTTGGCTTCAGGTTTACAGATACCAGGCTTCAGAAAAGACCAGCGCGTCCTAGAATCAATATTGAAGAGGTACATCCTTCCTCTTACGGTCATGGGAGGTCTAGCAATAGGACTTCTTTCTGCTATCGCAGATATTTTAGGCGCATTGGTCTCAGGTACGGCAATCTTGCTTGCAGTAATGATAATGTATCAGCTTTATCAGAATGTTGCACAACAGCACGCAGTTGATATGCATCCAGCACTAAAGAAGGTAATTCAATGATGACGGAGAAGATTTAATATGAAAGGGATGAAGCTTTTTTTGCTTGTAACCGTAGTAGCTTTGCTTATCCCTTCTTTATGGGATGCTTTTCCAATTATCAAGACAACCGGTCATGCAATCCTCGATCCCACAGCAGGGGCACTTCTTAACTGGAACAGGGATATAGGGATGGTGATAATAGTAATCATGCTTACTCTCTTGACGAGCATAGTCCAGAAGTTAACTATTGACAAGGAGGCCATGAAGCAACTCAAATCTGAGCAGAAAGCACTTAACGAGGAGATGAAGATTCACAAAGACAATCCTCAGAAGATGATGGAGCTCCAGAAGAAGAGTTTTGAGTTTCTTCCAAGGACTTTCGAGCTGACCCTCAAACCCTCTCTATTCACAATCGCACCACTCATTCTCCTATTCCGTTGGTTCAGCGATTATTTCACAACAAACCCTGGAGTAATTTTTGGGTTCTTTAGTTGGTTCTGGGCTTACCTTATCTTGACAATAATTATAGCATCATTTCTCAGAAAGTGGATGGATTTATTATAGGTCTAAAAAATTTTTAAAAAACAATCTTACTTTGAGTACTTCTTCAGCTCATCACCGTGCAATCTTACAAGCTTCTCATCAGCAATCTTTACATAACCTACATCAAACCTCTGGAGATCGAAATTTTTCTCAAGTATCTCTTTGAATATCTTAAGTGAAAACTTTATACCTTCATCAATAGTCATGTCTTCCCTATAATCTTTTCTTAATATCTCTTTAATCTTCTCATCATTCTCTCCCAACGCATTGGCTTTATATGCCAAGAAATTCCCAGTGACGTCCGAAGTATAAAGATGGGCCTTTCCTTTATTGGCTCCTCCCAAAAGGAAAGCTACACCATAAGGTCTTGCTCCGCCATATTGCGTTGACATCTGCTTTCTGTCAGCAATCATCCTTATTACCGCTATGGGCTCTATTGGAGAATCGTACGTGACTCTATTTTGCTGTGAAAGTACTTGAGCATTCTCAATCAGTATTCGAGCATCTGAAAGAAGTCCGGACGCAGTAGCCACTATATGCTCATCAATCTCATAGATCTTGTTCATAGATTCTGATGCAACTAGCTTGTCTCTTAATCTTCTATCTGCGATTATTACGACGCCATCTTTACATACTAATCCAATGCTTGCACTTCCCCATTTAACTGCTTTCTCCGCATATTCCACTTGTAAGAGATGTCCATCTGGGGAGAACATTGTGGCTGCTCTGTCGTAGCCCATTGCCTGATGCTGCATTTCAGTCGGTATATCCATAGAAAATCCTCTCCCAATTGACAAATAATTGAGCTATTTAAGCTTTACTGCATTCTTTTCTCGCCCATTCACTCTCAGCTCTATTGCATAAATATGATTGGTTCAGATCCTTAGCAATCTGCATAAAACATTGGTCGCGCAATGATGGCAAGGATTGAGAACCCTTCTTTAATAGAGGCACCAAATCACATTCTTCCGGATTAGAATTTTTTATAGCTATATCTGACTTGCATTTCTCTCTGCAGTAATTTTCATATTCCCAATAAGGATTCTTTGTCACAACTTGGCCGCAAAGAGATATATCATTCATGGATATGGCTCTTGAATATTCTACAGAGCAATCTTCTGGAATGCTCTGGCAATTAAAACAAAAAAGACCTGGAAAGAAAGATGAAATCAGGAATAATACCGCAAAGGTCATAAGTAAGACCACTGCAATCTTGGAAGCATTCTTCAAAAAATTTGAGAGGAAGAATATATTAGAAAACTTACCGTAGATGCTTAAAATTCTTTGAAGGATCATCTTTTTTCCTCATATAATTATATTATCTTAAGGTTTTAAGCTTTACTAATCGACTAAAAAATGTGCAATCCACAGACATATATCTCTGGCTATAAACGATTAAAACATAATCTTTATATAATCTCCACTTCTACCGTCTTTGTGGCACAAGTTACAGCACGCATTAAGGTAAATAAAAATCATTATGAAATTCTTGTAGATCTAGATGAAGCCTTGAAGGTCAGAGCCGGCAAAGGAAATGTCTCTCAGGCTCTGGTGACGCCAAATATCTTTCATGACATGAAAAAAGGCCTTCATGCTGGAAAGGCAGGACTAATAGAATCGTTTGGTACAGATGATGTATATCAGATAGCGCAAAAGATAATAGTCTCAGGAGAAGTCCAAAAGAATCAAGAGTATAGGGATGCAGAGAGGGATATCAAGATTAAGCAAATAGTCAATCTCCTTCTCAAGAATTCTATTGACCAGAACGGGAGACCTTATACCGAAGAGAGACTTAAGCGCGCCTTAGAGGAAGCACACGTCACTATAGACAATAGGGCTCCTGAACAGCAGTTGACAGACATTATTTCTAAGCTTCAGGCAGTTATCCCGATAAAAGTAGAGACAAAACGCATAAAACTCAATATTCCTGCCAGATATACTGGCCAAATATACAGTATTCTAAAAGATTTTAAGGAGAGCGAGGAATGGTTGGCAAATGGCAATCTGCAGGCTATCCTAAACATTCCAGCAGGTATGCAGCTAGATTTTTACGATAGATTGAATGCAATTGCACATGGTGCCATTATGAGCGAAGAGATTAAGGATAAGAAATAATTATGAAGATCCGGTTCTTTATTATCGCAGTATCGTTAATGTTGATTATTACAAGTATGTTTTTTTATGTCGGGAACCGATGAAAACCACACCTTTCAAGGTGTGGTGGTTCCCGAGCATCTCCAAAAACGAGCGCCTGCAACAAACCTCGGCTTTTAAGCCGAGGTGGCGCATCGTTTTTGTGATTACAAAAAAACGAGCCCTCAGGAAATAATCTCAAATGAATATAATGAAGTTATATATGAAGATAAGACAGACTATTTAACGTTAAGCTTTCCTGTCAATGGATCCGACCGCAGCTTGGACGGAGAAGTTATAATAGACAATTCTTCATACTATAATACTACGAATGGAAAATTATATTTTTATAATTATTCGTCTTATCCCAATAAAATAGTGCTAAAAATGGGAAATTTTAGGATATTTTATGAGGTGCCTGAGAATTTCAACAGGACGAATAATCTCCGACTAATCGTGCCGCCTCAAGAGTATGAGAGATATCAGAAATATTTGCTTTTATCTAAAAAAGATATCTTCAAAGAATCTTCAAAAGACCACTGGAATCATATGCCCTTGACTTATACTACTAATTTTTCCGAATACAAGGATCAAAAGATTAAAGACGGCAAAGAGCTTAAAATAAAATATGCTTTGGAAAGGCTTCAAGGTGCAGTACCTTCAATTTCATTTGTCAGGATATTGGATGAAACCGAAGCAGATATAAATTTTTATGGAGAAATACCTTCTAGGATAAGAGAAGCCTATCGTCCAGAAGGTCACGCAAACACAATAGGTCTTGCATTGCGCAACATTACTGGCAACATAATATATAAGGCCACAGTATACATACCATTGCCTACCGAGGGAGAAGAATGCCCTAGCTCAGACATTGCTCTCCACGAATTATTGCATACTTTCGGTCTAGGTCATTCTACAGATTATAAGAGTGTCATGTGGGATACTGCATCTTGCACAAATAATGAGATTGTTAAGGAAGAGAAAGACTTTCTTGAAAAAATATATCTCAAACCATAGAATTTAAAAATAGTCATGCTTTCTATGTTATATGAAAAAGAGCTGGTCGTATGCAATTATAGGCCTGATTCTATGGGGCCTGATTTTCATTGCATTTACCCTTCAATCATTGCAAGGCCTACAATATTCATCTTTCATGCAGACCATATATATATACAGCTGTTCCTCTTCATTATTCCAGGGTTGATAATAGGGTTATTGCTCTTTGAAGTAGGCAACATCAAGAATCCAAAAGTAAGGAGTAAGTCTTTTTGGGCAGTAATAATAATACTGGTACTCTTTGTGGTAGATTGGAGGATTTTCTATTAGATGGTAGAGTATACCAAGTTACTATCACTTTGATCCGAGAGGCAACACGATCGCACTCACCGATTCAAGCGGTAGAGTTACTGACAAGTACACCTATGAGACATTTGGCAATCTTAGCAACAAGGAAGCGACATCAGAGAATCCGTTCCGTTACCTCGGGAAACACAGCATCGTAGATGACGGCAACGGTCTTCTTTACGTGCGCGCACGGTATTACAAACCTGCCTTTGGGCGGTTTATGACGAAGGATCCACTGACGGTGCGTGATAGCGACGGCCAGAGTCTGAACCGGTATGTTTACGCGCTCAATAATCCAATTCGTTTTATTGACATTACTGGGCTTTCGCCGTCTGAGGGTTCTGTTGGTCAGCCTGAATTTGCCGAAAGCCTTATTCCGGTTTGGGGTTCTGGGCGGGCAGCCATAGACTACTGTCAGACCGGTGAATACGCTTGAGGATAGACAGTAAAGAACCTTCCAGAAACTCCGTTTTTATAGACGGGTCAGATTAGCAAGGTTTTTAAACCCTTAATTATACCCACTTAGAATAATCACA
>Ga0194131_10002188_pt1 | contig 32346 bp, 31 predicted proteins | sample TA2KigO120mmetaG_FD_148631 | JGI IMG/M metagenome (GOLD analysis project Ga0194131, IMG submission 148631) | Freshwater microbial communities from Lake Tanganyika, Tanzania - TA2015053 Kigoma Offshore 120m | ecosystem: Environmental > Aquatic > Freshwater > Lake | place: Tanzania: Lake...
AGTTTCAAGCGCTCAATATCAAACCCGGTAAGTTTCATGGCGATTGGAACTATACGCTTCTTCCTCGCTCTTAATCGGTAACTTAATTCTTGCCCATGCCTTAGCCTCGACGAAGGTGAATTCTCGAAAAGAAGGTCCCCTAGCAATCGGGAACAGCAGGGTGGATGAGAATATCCCACTTGGGTAACTCGCGATGGCGCTCCAGTCGCTCTTCGACTGCCCGCCTGGCTTTAAAGTGATGCTCAGTTGTCCCGTCTCTTCATCCAGGAGTCCACACGGAATATACTTCGCTGCACCGCCGAAGTCGTGATCGCAGGCCTTCGCTTCAGAAGTGACGAAACGGCCAAGTCTCAGTCATGTAGGCGTGCGGCGAAGGGGCGTTTGCTTTGTTCTCCGACACTTGCTTACCCAGATTGTCCACAGTAAAAGAGCGAGACTGATGTTCCTTCCACGACTGCGGTGAGACAAGAAGAGGAGGAGAGTATGAGGCACGTGATTTTGGCGGCACTATTACTGACCTTTGTGTGGGGGCCACAAGCGAAGGCGCAGTCGGTCTATCCTGACCGACCGATGCAACTACGGATCACTGGCACGTTACTGCCGACAACGTCCGAAAAACGAGAAGACCTCATCTTGGTTGACATTTTCGTCCAGGACAAGCCGTGGCGGTTACGAATCGGCAGGGTGGAAGAGCTGAACGCTTCTGGTCGTGGCGACCCGATCAAGGAAGACTTACTGCTTCGCCAGGTCCGTTTCTATGGTACAGACGAACTGCTTGCCCAGTTGCAGAGTGGCAAGGTCCTCACGATCGAGGGCTCTCTTGACCAGAAAGAACGCCGCTTTCGCGTGACGGCAGTGCAAGAAGGTGGGAAACAGGAACTGAAGTAGGCCTTTGGAACTGGGATGTGGGCTCTGGAACGAGGCGCAAGGGGTCTTTTAGGCGATTTCTTGGAAAAAATATCCCGCAGTCTCTCCGGGGACAACCCGACGTGTACCAGCATCTCGCGCGGCCCGATTTAGAGCCCAGATCCCAAAGCCCGGTTCCTGCTTATTTATGCAGCTTTAGGGAATTCCCGAGTATCCGTCACATCCTGTTTATTTTGGTGCTGCGCTTCACGGGTATCGTGAACACCGATTGCAAAGGCAAATGCCAAAACACAAAAGCTGAGAAGAAGCACCATTCCGACGAGCAACGGTGTAAAATCCGTTGTCATGTCGAGTATCGCTGCGGGAACACCAGAAGAAAATGCGTGCGGGAACATATCTGTTCACCTCCTGAAAGAGATTGAGCGATAAGCACGCTCTACTTTGTATATCAGCAAGAGACGGGCCAGCCCGCAGCGCTTCACTAAACTTGAGAAGTGTAGAATTTTCATAGAGCCACGAGAGGTCTACAGATTTCCCCTGTTACATTATGTGCAAGAGGTGCGTCGTATTATGCAACGTTGCCTTTGCGGCCCCTTCCTCAGCCCGTGACGGCTGTGGTATGTCACCTCGCATGAAGAGCTATAACATCGTGGTGCTCAAAGGGGACGGTATTGGCCCGGAGATCATCGACGCCGCGCTGCGTGTGCTAGAGACGGTCGAGAAGAAGCTTGAACGATTTCAGCTCAACTTGCAGTTCCATCCCGCCGGGGCAGAATGTTATCGCCAAACCGGTACGAACCTGTCGCCACAAGCGTTCGCGGCGTGTAAAACAGCGGACGCTGTGCTGAAAGGACCGATGGGACTGCCTGACGTGCGCAAGCCAGACGGCACAGAAGCTGGGATTCTTGGTGGCGTGCTACGTAACGGGTTAGATCTTTACGCTAATGTCAGGCCGATTCGTTTGTTTCCCGAAGTCGCGACAGCGCTTGCTGGTAAAGTCGCGGGCGATATCGACTACGTGATCGTGCGTGAAAATACCGAAGGGATTTATTTCTCGCGCGGAGCTGGAGAGGTCACCCCTGAAGGCGTCAGGGATACGATCGTTACGACTCGGACAGGTACCGAACGGATTGTGAAGTTTGCTTTCGAGTTGGCGCGCAAGCGTCCAGGTGCACCGCACGATGGTGTAAAACGCGTCACCTGTATCGACAAAAGCAACGTGCTGCGCAGTTACGTGTTATTTCGTCAAATCTTTGAGGAAGTCGGCAAACAGTATCCTGACATTGAGAAACAGTGCCTCTATGCCGACGCGGCAGCGCAAGCGTTGATCCTCTGGCCTGAGCGTTTCTCAGTCATTGTCTGTGAGAATTTCCTCGGTGATATTTTCAGCGATCTCGGAGCGGCCACTGCTGGTGGGCTCGGCTTCTGTGGGGCAGCCAATATCGGCACTCAGCACGCTGTGTTCGAGACGACGCACGGTTCTGCTCCTACCTTGACGGGAACCAATAAGGCGAATCCTATTTCCGCAATGCTCGCTGCAGCGATGATGCTCGAATATCTAGGTGAGACCTCAGCCAGCGAGGCGATTCGCGAGGCGGTTGAGACGACGTGCAAAGACCGGCGGGTATGGATTGATACCGAAGGGTGCCCTGTAGAAGGAACACAGGCGGTGACCGAAGCGATTGTGCAGTGTATCGATGTGTAAAACGTAAATAGGTAAAACGGAAAAGGAGAGCGGCTGTGGTTACGTTTTACCTGTCTTCGGTGAGGAGGATCACCCTATGACAATCCCAAATTTCAACGATCGTGGCGGCTGCTTTCTCTGCAACACTGGAGAGTCCGAGGGAAATACCAATCTCACCCGCCGTCGCTTTCTCTCCGGGAGTGCTATTGCTGGAGCAACGTTCGCCACTGCAGTGACTGGGACTCCATCTCCTGCCTTTGCCCGTAAATCTCCAGCGCGCGTACAACCCCCACATCGCGATTGCATCATCGAGGCCTCGTGGGCGTTGACCTATACCGATGGCAAACTTGCGTTGCTGCCCGATGCGTCGGTGCGTGTCAAAGACGATCGTATCGAAGAGGTGAAATCTGGGCGTATTGCGGGTCGTACGAAACGGGTGCATGCGCATGGGCAACTCCTCTTGCCAGGTTTGATTTCTGGTCATACGCATGCCTGCTCAGCGTCACCAACTCGTGGTCTCATCGAAAGTGGGCGGTCATACGCACGGCCACTCGAAGTCGTAGAATCGCTCACAGATGAAGAGTTGGATGCGTTAACTGCGTACAATGTCGCTGAACTGCTGCGTTCAGGTTGCACGACCCATGTCGAGATGAGCCTCAGTCTGCGCCAGGCACAATCTTACGTTCGTATCGCCAAACGCTGGGGTGTACGTGGTTACCCCGGCGGCATGATTCCTGGGATCGCACGTCTCTTCCCAATCTGGTTTCGTAAAGATGACCAGGTGTTGCGTGATTCCGTTCAAGACACGCTCAAAGAGATTGAAGCCAATCGACAATTTGGTTTAGCCAACAACAATGCCGAAGATGGCCGCATCCGACCACAAATGACGCCACATGCGACCGACACACATACGCCGGAGACGATCACGGCAATCCTTGCTGCCGCAAAAGAATTGGGCAACGGTATTCACATTCACTTGTCACAAGGCGCTGGCGAGAATACCGCGGTGAAACGGTTGTGGAACAAACGCCCCGCTGAGTGGCTAGAAGGACTTGAGTTTTACTCACAACCGGTTTTTGCCGCTCACTTGCTTGCCGCTGAACCAGCAAGCGATCTGCCAGTATTGGTTCGCAATAAAGTCACCTTCGGTCATTGCCCCTCTGCCAATGGGGCTGGTGGCAGTAGCGGTTTACATCCATATCCAGAAGCACTCGCGGCTGGTCTGAACACGTCTATTGGTATTGATACCCACTCAAACGATTACGTCGAAAACATTAAACTCGCAGTGCTGTATGGTCGAGCACGCGCGCGGCTACTGGCAGACAAGAGTCCAGTGCCATTGAAAGCGCCAACCTTGTGGGATGCCATCGCCAGCGCGACTGTGAATCCAGCCAACGGCTTAAAACGCGACGACCTCGGTCGCATAGCCGTCGGTGCCAAAGCCGACCTGTGCACGATCGATGTGTCTGGCTTGCTCACTGGGGTCGGTACTGTCCCACCTGAACCGCTCAATAATCTGCTCTATGCCAATGGTCTATGTGTTCGTCATGTTATGACTGATGGTAACTTTCAGTTTTATGACGGACGTATGGTGATTGATGACGAAGCTCGGGTGCTCCAGCGTGGCGGAGCGGTCGTCGCAAAAGTATGGGAGCAATTGCGCACGGAGAAGTGGTTTGAGGCGTAGGCATTATTGCCCGAGTGGACGTTCTTCAGTTCCCTCTCCCTGCCAGGGAGAGGGCTAGGGCTCATAAGGGTAGGTTTTTCAGCCAAGCCACAATCGGCGCAGATTTCCCATCGTTGGGCTCCGCGTGTTCGTCATGCCCGCGCAGGCGGGCATCCAGGAGCTTCAACCTTGAACTATTGCATATTCCCCCTGGATTCCCGCTTTCGCGGGAATGACGACTTGTCTTTTCTCAGCGTAAAAACCTACCCCTGAAAGGAGGACTAGGGTGAGGGTCGAAGCGATGAATAGTTACTCCTGGCTCATCGCCATACGCACGTTCTACCGCTTCCTCAACTTCTCCACCGTCTGTCGAATGCCTTGCGCGACATTGACCCATGCTTCATCACGGTTTGTCCAGGTGGTAACGGGTCTTGCATCTTTCGGTAAGGCTTGGAGTTTCCCGAATAACGCCCCACTCCAATCAACCGGACGAGTAATAATTGGAACAACACATGCCGTTCCATCATCGTGGCGTTTCAGGGCAGTTTTCATTTCTCTATCGTAGCAGTAGTCTGAGGCAAGAAAGTCTGCACTCACCAACAGCAAGATAAGATGTGCGGCTTCAAGGTTTTCATCAATGGCATTGGCCCATTCTTGCCCAGCCGTAATCTTGCGATCGTGCCAGACATCGATTACACCTTGCCGCTTGAGCAATGAGAGGTGTGTTTCGAGTTCTTCACGAAACGCCTCATCAGGAACGGCCTTTGGCCTTATCCCGGCCTACGTTGCTTTTGTTGCTCTTGCAAACCTTCCCTGAATCGGCGAAAAGGCCTTGTACCTTACTCTGAGGTTAGTTGTCGTTGAGCTTCGTTTGTTGCCTAGCTTTTTCACCCTCACCCTAGCCCTCTCCCTACGAGGGAGAGGGGACCGGACAGACGTTGACCACAAGTAGGTGAAAGGAGAGGGGACCTGAGAAAGGGCTATGGAGGCGTAGCGACCGACGGGAGTAAGGGAGGAGGGGCCGCTTATGAAATTCGGTTTACATTACCAACTTCCTTGCTCACCATCGCAGTCGCCGGTGCAACGCTACCGCGATACGATTGAACAATGCGTTTGTGCTGAAACTCTTGGCTTTGAGTCGGTGTGGCCGGTGGAGCAGCATTTCAATCCTAATCTTTCGAGTATTCCGGCGCCGTTGTTGCTTTTGTCTGCTGTGGCTGAACGAACCACGAATCTTCGATTAGGAATTGCGGTGATCTTGTTGTCGCTCTCACATCCTGTGCGAGTCGCTGAGGAAATTGCCACTTTGGATGTCATCAGCAATGGACGGGTGGAGTTTGGTATCGGGCGTGGGTCGATTCCGACACACTTCTCTGGTTTTGGTCTCAAGCAAGCCGAAAGTCGTGAGCGGATGATGGAGGGGTTAGATCTTATCCGCCACATCTGGACACACGAGCGCTGTTCGTATCAGGGGAAATTCTGGCAGGTGGAAAATATCTCGGTGATTCCTAGACCTGTACAACAACCACATCCACCGATCCGACTCGCAGCCAATAGTAAGGAGTCGTTTGAGCAGTTTGGGCGTATGGGAGAACCCATCTTTGTTGCCGCGCAGGTCAATCCGTTTCGCAAGATTCGTGAGTTGTTACCCATCTATCATCAAGAGCGCAAAGCGGCTGGACATCCCGACACAAGTGGTGAGGATGTGACACTATTGATGCCGCTGTATGTTGGTGAAAACCATGAGCAGATGAGGCACGACCTCGAACCGAGTATTCGCCACTTTCTCGCGCAGGTAGCGTCCATCTATGCGATGGCTGGTCCAGTGCTCGAAGGTCGCCTCAAGGAAGTGATGGAACGGGTACGCAGCATGACCTACGATCAGATGCGGGAAGTAATGGCGGTGTTCGAAACGCCAGAAGCCTGCGTGGAACGGCTGAAGGAGTTTCAGCAAGAATTCGGTATGGGGCGGGTGATTTGTTGGTTCAATCCCGGTGGGATGGTGCCGCATGAGAAGGTCCTGCGGAGTATGGAGTTGTTTGCGAAGAAAGTGATGCCGCACTTTAGGGGCTAGGGGCTGGGGACTTGGGACTAGTTTTTCTGTTTCACAAGCCCCAAGCCTCTAGCCCCAAGCCCCAAAGGGCGGACTTTGGACTTTAGACCTTGGACTTTGGACTTAAAGTACAATGAACTACAAACGTGAATTCCTCGACTTATTATTAAAAAAAGATGCCTTGAAGATTGCCAAGGATGCGAACTCGTTCTTCAAGCTGAAGAGTGGTCGCATGAGTCCGACGTTTGCCTCAATTGGTTCGCTTACTGACGGTGAGAGTTTGGCAATTCTCAAGAAGGGCTACAGCGCTGCTGCATTCGACGGCGTGAGGAACGGGGTGTTGAAAGATTTCCAGTATGTCTTTGGCCCAGCCTATAAAGGCATCAATCTGTGCGCATTGACGTGTGAAGGTCTGTATGAGCAGTTCAATAAGAACACGTGTTACCTCTACGACCGTAAAGAAGAGAAAGCGCATGGAGAGGCAACGCAAGCTGGCGATGCTGGCAAGTTGATTGTCGGGGCAGAGAAGTTTGTCCAAGGGGGCGGTATTTTACTGGTCGATGACGTAATCACGACCGGACAAGCAAAGTATGAAGCTTTGGAGAAGATTCGTTTGCTTAGGCAGTATACACTCTCTGGCATGGTAATCGCGGTTGATCGACAAGAGCTGATGGGCGATGCGCAGAATGCAGGCACCCAGAGCGCTGTGCAAGCAATGGATAAGGGGCTAGGCATCAAGACTGTAGCGATTCTGACTATGCAGGACATTTATTCATTGGTGAAAGACTCGCTTGATAAGAATGTTCGCCGCGCCTGGGTGGAGTATTATGAAAAGTTTGGCGCGGTGCCCATGGAATAAGTTTAAAGTTGGAACTTTTGGGACTAGGGGCTAGAGGCTTGGGGCTTGTAAAACAGAAAAACTAGTCCTAGTCCCACGTATCACGCAACACGTACCACGTTCTACACAAGGAGGCTTCCATGAAAATCGGTGTGTTCGAATTTGCGATCGATAATTCCGCTGATCCGGCAGTACTAGCCAAGCGCGCTGAGGAACTCGGCTTTGCGTCGTTCTGGGTGCCGGAGCATCCAATCATTCCGCTCAAGACCTCAGTGCCGTATCCGGGTTCAGCTGATGGCATTATTCCTGATGCCTATGGTCGGATTATGGACCCGTTTGTTGCCTTGGCGCATGTTTCAGGTGCGACCAAGACCATTCAGCTTGGCACTGGTATCTGCTTGATTCCTGAACGTAACCCGTTGTTACTGGCGAAAGAAGTCGCGACACTTGATCGTCTTTCTGGTGGACGCTTTATCTTTGGTATCGGTGCCGGATGGTTGAAAGAAGAGACTGAGATCATGGGCGGTGATTTCGCTCATCGCTGGACGCAGACCAAGGAAGGTATCATGGCGATGAAGGAATTGTGGACCAAGGACGAATCTTCATATCAAGGGAAGTATTACAACTTTCCCGCCGTGCGTTCCTTTCCTAAACCGCATCAGAAACCGCATCCGCCAATATTTATGGGTGGCACAGCGAAGAATGTCTTCCAGCGGGTGGTTGACTGGGGCAATGGCTGGATGCCGGTGCGTGCCGAGATTGAGCAGATCAAAGAAGGTCGACAAACATTGAATCATCTGGCTGAGAAGGCTGGCCGCGATCCCAAATCGATTCAAGTCTTGGCCTTCGGCTGGCCTGGAGGCTATCGCAATCGCGAAGAAATTGATGCGCTCGCCAAAGCTGGTGTTGACCATTGTACGATTTGGCTCACGCAGAGTGAGACTTCGGACGCGGTGAAGGAGATTGAGCAGTTGGCGAGGGCGGTGTTGAAGTAACGGGGAAGGGGGTTAGGGGTTGGCGAATGCAGATTATGGGAATTGCGAATTGAGAAGGAACCGTTTGCAAACTTCGGGTTCCCCTCTCCAGTCATTGTAGGGGTGAGGTTCGGGAAAGACGGCAATAGACTATCTTACCCTTTAGCTTTCTACCCTCACCCTAGCCCTCTCCCTGCAAGGGAGAGGGGACTTCAAGTTCTTTCCGCCTCAGATTGACTCAAAGGGCTGGATGCTGCTTATACCACCCCGCCGCTTGCTCATACGCATATCCAGCCTGAAACACGGTCGTCTCATCAAATGGTTTCCCAGCCAGTTGAAAACCAATCGGCAAGCCACTGGCACTAAACCCGCACGGCACTGACAGTGCAGGGAAACCGGTGACATTGAAAATCGGCGTATAGATCGAGAAGTTCTCCTCAGAGATAAACATCCCTTCGGCTGGCTGCGCACGAATCCGTCCCGGTAAAAATCCGGTTGTCGGTAACATGAAGAGATCGATCGCTTCTAACTGCTTGAGCATTTCGCGACGCAACTGATCGCGTACACGTTGCGCTTGTAAATAGCCGGTGGCGCTGACTAACGAGCCCATAGCTAATGTCAAACGCAAATCTGGGTTGTAATCGTTGGGCCGTTTCTTCATGTCTTCCAGGTGGTACGCCGCCGCATCCGCTGCCAGCGTCGGCCAGAAGAATGCCCAGAGATCGCCGAACGAAATTGACTCCACATCTGTCACTTTCGCGCCCAGTGTCGACATCTGCGTCACGGCTTTTTCGAAGGAGGCCAAAATTTCCTTATCACAATTAGCCATGAACAAGTTGCGCGGAATGCCGATGCGCATGCCTTTGATGTCGTGGCCGAGTTTCGCACTGTAGTCTGGCACTGGTTCATTAGCCGATGCCGGGTCAAGCGGATCATAACCAGCACAAGCTTGTAACATCAAAGCACAGTCCCTCACTGTTCGTGTCATCGGTCCAGTGTGATCCAAGTTCCACGACAGCGGAAATACTCCGGCGCGACTGACACGACCATACGTCGCCTTCATACCGACAATGCTACAACAAAACGCTGGCCAGCGAATCGATCCGCCTGTGTCACTGCCCATCGCACCATATGCGAGCCCTGCGGCAACCGCTGCTCCTGAGCCACTGCTCGAACCACCTGGATCGATGTCGGTATTCCACGGATTACGTGCAGGCTGGAAATGTGAGGCTAAGGTCGGTAACCCAAGCGCAAATTCGTAGGTCGCCAGTTTCCCGAGCACAATGCTACCCGCTTGTTTGAGTTTTTTGACGGACGTGCAGTCGTCTTTGGCGACATAGTCTTTGCGTAGTTTCGAGCCGCAGGTGGTTGGGCCAGATTCATAGATGTCTTTGATGGCGACCGGCACGCCGTGCATGGGACCGAGGTACTTTCCGGCTTTGATTTGCGCTTCAGCTTCACGCGCCGCGCGGAGAGCTTCGGCAGAGAACACGGTGTAGTAGGAGTGCAAGCGCGAATCGAGGGCGGTGATGCGGTCGAGCATGGCTTGCGTCACTTCGACCGGCGAGAGTTCGCGTTTCGCCAGCAAGTTGGAAACCTCAGCTAGCGAGAGATAGGCCAATTGGGCAGATGTTTGTGCCATGATTAGCCCTCCACCTTTGCATGAAATGTTACCGCCGGTTCGGATTCAGGTTGTAACATTTTTTGTACGATGGTTTCCCACTTCTGCAGACTTGCGTGCGCTTTCGCGAGCAGATCGATCTCCTGCGCGCTGAGCGAAATACCCAGTGCCGCTAGTCGCTCCGTAACAACTTGTTTGTGGTCCATGGGTCCCTCCTTTTCACCGATCGATGGTGTTTCTGAATCAGATCGATTTAGATTGCTAACTGTTTTTCCATCCGTTGAAACCAATTTTTCAGAGACGGTGTTGCTTCAAGAAACGGCTCGCGGCTGACCGAGGTGATCCACTTGAACGAACCGAACAGGCAGAGGTCGGCATAACTCATTGTGCCGAAGAAATAGTCTTGCCCGGCAATTGCGAGGTTTAAATCTCCTATCACGGCGCGCATCCGTGCCCGAAATTCTGGACGCTTGGCTGCGGCGGTTTCCAGTTTCATGCCGAGCCGCTCCTCACGCGACTTACGAAAGTAGTCGCGATCGATCGGATCAACGCACTCGAAAATGTCAGTCACGACGACCGGGAATAACGCCGTGTGAACCGTGCGGTCGACATAGAGGTTGAAGAAACGACAGGCCTCTTTCAAGCCGAGGCCAGGGAAGATTTTCGGGTCTGGTCGCGTTTCCTCAAGATACTCCGCAATGGTCCACGAATCGGAGATGCTCTTGCCGTCGTCTTTGATCACCGGCACTCGATCTTGTCCGGAGAAGGCCAGTTTGGCTTTGTCAGAGAAACGGATCGGCACGGTCGTATAGGGGATTTTTTTGTAGGCCAGGACAGCCTTGCTGCGCCAACAAAACGGACTGAAACGAAGATTATAGGCACCTACGAGATCGTAGAGTTCAATCATGACAGCATCCCTTCTAAGCGACGGCGTACGTCGTGAGACAATACCGGCCCATCAGCACTTTGCGCGTTTTCTGTGACCCGTTCAAGACGGGAGGTGGCAGGGAGCAGAGAGGTGACGTCTGGATTCGCCAGGGCGTACTTTAATAGGGCCTGGCCTGGAGTGGCGACTCCATAACGGCTGAGAAAGGAGAGGTCCTGACGTTCCAACGGCTGTAACAATTTGTTGCGGTCAAAGATGGGGGCGATTGGCGTCATGACGAGTACGCCGAGGTTGAGTTGCCTCGCCAGCGGGATAATCTCTTTTTCTGCTTCCCGATCACCGAGATTGTAGGGAATCTGAATGGTGTCAAACTTCTCGGTGCGCATCGCCTGCATCATCTCAGGAAACATACTGGTGCGATAGTCAGTGATACCGAGGAAGCGAATACGTCCTTTCGCTTGGTATTCTTCGAGGATTGGGGTGACCTCTTGCCAGGCTGACATGTTGTGAATCTGCATCAGGTCAACGACGTCGACCTGGAGCTTACGGAACGATTGTTCGATCAATTTGCGTGCTGAACATTGATCATAGGCGAGGACTTTGGTGGCGACGACGACACTTTTGCGCCGCCCTTTGAGCACTTCACCAAGGACATCTTCGGCGGTCCCGTACATAGGGGCAGTATCAAAAAGATTGACGCCACAGCGCAGTGCTTCAGTCACTAGTGAATGGACACGTTCGACCTCTTTCGGGCCGCGGACATCAAACGACTTCCACGTGCCCATGCTGATCGTGCTGACTTCAAGGCCAGTCCGGCCCAGGGTTCGATATTGCATGTGTGCTGGATTCCTTCCCACCGCTGCTTTCGCTATACATATGCCATTACAGGCCACGAGGTAAAGACAGAGATCATGTGCGGACGATTTACTCTCACAACCGACGGCAGCCAGATAGAAGAGCGATTTTCCTTTCGCATGGCCAACTTTCCGTTGACGCCTCACTACAATATCGCCCCTTCGCAGCCCGCCCTTAGTGTGATGAGCGATGGAAAAGAGCATCGTGCGGGCTTCCTCCGTTGGGGGTTGATTCCCTCATGGGCAAAGGACGAAGCCATCGGAAGTCGTATGATCAATGCGCGTGCTGAAACATTAGCCGAGAAACCGAGCTTTAAGCGCGCGTTGCAAAAGCGTCGCTGCCTGGTCATTGCCGATGGTTTCTATGAATGGAGAGCTGCAGGAAAGAAAAAAACGCCGATGTTTATTGCGTTGAAATCACACCAGCCGTTTGGTTTCGCGGGATTGTGGGAAACCTGGACGTCACCAAAAGATGAAACGATCCACTCGTGTACGATCATTACCACTACCCCGAACTCCCTGATGGCAACGATTCACAACCGCATGCCGGTGATCTTACCGCGTACGGGAGAAGCGTTGTGGCTCGACCGCTCGGTTGATGGTCCGCAAAAGCTGTTGCCATTGTTGGTGCCATATGTTGACACAGAGATGGTCGCCTACGAAGTTTCACAACTCGTGAACTCGCCACGAAACGATCTGCCGGCTTGTATTGAGCCAGTGCGATAAATCGGCGCGCCTCTCCGTTCTGCTATTATCTCCTCATGCGTTCTGTGTTTATCCGAACCCTCATCGCGGCAGTGCTTGTCTGTGCTGGGACGATGCCGCTATACGCTTCCACTAGTGATCCACCCGAAGTGCGCGTGACGTATACCGAAGCCCAGATTACGATTGATGGTGCTCTCGATGAGCCCCCCTGGCAGCAAGCTGAGGTCACTGATTCGCTACGACAACGAGAACCGACCGAAGGCGCTCCAGCCTCCGAGCGTACTGAGGTGCGGGTGCTGTACTCGCGTGCGCGCCTCTACATTGGTGTGATCTGTTTCGACTCCCAACCCGAGGCAATCGTCACCTCGCGCTATGATCGTGATGCCGACCTTGGCGCTGATGACCGTATCTCGGTGTTGTTCGACACGTTTCTCGATCGTCGTAACGCTTTTGCATTTCAAGTCAATTCTGCTGGTGCACGGTTCGATTGGATCATTACTGATGAAGGGCAAGACCGTAATCTCGATTGGAATGGTATTTGGTATGCGCGGACGCGGCGTTCTGCGCAGGGATGGACTGCAGAGATCGCGATTCCGTTTCAGACGCTGAGTTTCGTGACCGGGCAAACCGAGTGGGGGTTCAATATCCAGCGGATTATCAAGCGACGCAACGAAGAGGTCGTGTGGAGTGGGTATCGACAGAACCTCGACTTTTCCCGTGTCTCGGTGGCTGGACGACTCAGAGGGTTGGAAAGGATCGATCCTGGTATCGGCTTGGACGTCTCGCCGTTTATCACCACGGCGGTCAAGCGCGGTGCCACAGTGCTGAAACCTGGGCTTGACGCATTTTATAATATCACTCCGAGTTTGACGCTGAGCCTGACGGCGAACACGGATTTTGCCGAGACCGAGATTGATGAGTCGCAAGTCAATCTAACGCGATTTCCGCTTTTCTTCCCCGAGAAACGGCAATTCTTTTTAGAAGATGCGGGGAATTTTGCGGTGAACGATTTGACCTCGACATCAGGACCGTTGGTCATAATCCCGTTTTTCAGTCGCCGCATCGGCATCGCCGATGACGGTAAGCAAGTCGATCTCCTTGGTGGTGCAAAGCTGAGTGGTCGGATTGGTGACTATCGTGTTGGTTTACTCAACGTGCAGACCGAGAAACGCCGCCCGATTGCTGACGAGAATTTCACTGTCATGCGTGTCAAGCGCGACATCGGAGAGAAATCTTCGATTGGCTTTATTGCCACACGCCGCGATCCCTCGCGGGGCACCGCTAGCGGGCTTGTCGGTGGAGATTTTCTCTACAGTACCTCGCGGTTTTTGCGTGAGAAAAATCTCACCTTCTCTGGGTTTTTTTTGAAAAGCTATATTCCTGGCACGACAAAGAACCTTGCCTGGGGGAATCAGGTCAATTTGCCGAACGACACGTGGACGATCTTCGGCTCGTATCGCGAGGTACAGAAGCAGTTCGACGCAACGATGGGATTCGTCCCGCGTAAAGGTATTCGTCGCTTTGGCTGGTATCTTGAAGCCGCTCCACGTCCCAAGCGCTGGAGAACGCGGCAAATTGCCTGTGCGTTTGACGGCAACTATTTGGCCAATCCTGATTCTGGCCAATTGCTCACCCGTAATGTCAATTTTTCTTGCGATTGGCGGTTTGAAAGCGGCGATTCTTTCAATTTTCGTACCCAGGAGACTTTTGAACGACTTGTCGAACCCTTCACCATCAGTGATGGAGTCGTGATCCCTGCGGGAGGGTATGCATTTCGTCGCCACCGGGCCATCTTTCGCAGTGCGGATAAGCGCCCGTTCTCGGTGCGCTTGAGTTATGAGTGGGGAGATTTCTACCGTGGCAAACGCGACGAGTGGCAAGCGCGGTTAGATTTCCGCCCCGGACCTGCGCTCTTTCTCAGTGCAGAATACCAGCAGAACGACATCCGCTTACCGGAAGGAAATTTCGTTGTTCGTTTGCTACGGATGCGATTGAGCCTGGCTTTGAATCCTGATGTGTCCTGGTTCAATTTCGTGCAGTATGACACGGTGTCCGAAGTGTTAGGGCTGAACTCGCGCTTTCGCTGGATCATCGAGCCTGGGAACGAAGTTTTTCTGGTCTATAACCACAACTGGCGTGGTGCTGGAGGGGACTTGCGACCAATCCTGCGTGAAGGGCGAATTAAGGTGCGGTATACGTATCGTTTCTAAAACAGGCTATAGGCTAAAGGGAAGACAAATATTGGCTCTGGGCGCTGGGTGCTAGTAGTCAGTCCAGAAAATTTTGACGGATACCTCAAGGGACGTCATTCCCGCGAAAGCGGGAATCCAGGAGGCTTAACCACAGGCCAATGCTCAATTTCCCTGGATGCCCGCCTGCGCGGGCATGACGAAAACCTATCCCTCAAAATTAAATGGACTGACTACTAGGCTCTAGAGAGACGAAGTAAGAATAAAGCAGAAACACGTAAAATGAGTCTCCTGAATTTTTTCCCTTCCTCCTTCAGCCTTCTTTCTTCCCTAAAGCCTAAAGCCTGAAGCCTATAGCCTTCCTAATGTTTTCTCGCGTCCGGTTCCAGTTCCACCTGCATCGGCACCAGAAAGCGTACGACCATATTGTAGAAGCCGGTGTTGAGTGTCAGCTCAACGATTTGTTCGTTATCCAGAAACTGACGTAACGCATCAAACGTAGCGTCGGCAACTTTCACATTTTGTGTCACTTCGGTCGCGTAGCGAATTACGGCACGTTCTTGTTCATTGAATGTCGGATCTGTTTCCCATGCCGCTAAGCGGTCGAGTTGCTCTTGTCGTACCCCCACACTCTTTGCCAGCCGTTGATGATGCACATATTCGTACTCAGCATTGGTCAGGCGACCAACGGTAAGAATAGCTAACTCGCGTAGTCGAGGATCCAGACGCGTGCGATTGCGCAAGCCATCACTGAAATACAACATCCGCCGCAGTAACAGCGGACTATGCGCGACAGTGCGAAAGATGTTGCCGATACTCCCGCGTTGCGCGAGGAGATTATCGAAGATGTCACGCTCCATTTCGGGCAATTGATCACGATCGAGATATGGTACACGAGCCATCGTTCCTCCTTTTTCTTTGCGGTGAGTTGAGTAGCGTGCGCCGTGCGCACGCTGGGATCTTCTTCAGCAGCTAAAGCAGCCTGCCAGCGAAATTAATTCGTGAACTCCGTTTGTGTCAAGACTCTGTAGATTTTCGACCAACTCAATACAACGCGCAACGGCACTAGGGTCGAGGCGCGTTGCTAGACAGTCACGTACTTTCACTAAATGTTCCTCGCGAGAGAGCGGAGTTCCCCAGAAGCCTTTTGGTCCACGGCATGTGGCGGTCTCTTGGCGTCCATCTACCAGCGCAACGGTCACATCCACCCACATCTTCTCCATGACATCAGGAATCTCGGGAGACTGAATAACCGTAATGGTGGGGAGCAATGCGGCCATATCGGCACGAAAGCGACGTCCGTCAGAGAAAGAACCCACGGTGACCTCACCATCAAGTAACGCTACAGCAGTGGTGTATTGAAAGCTAAATTTGCCATCGAGCCCGGTGCGAGGCGCAGGGCGATTCACGTACGGCATCACCGGCATTGTGATGTGGACAGCACGAATGCGCGAAGGGTTGCCGACCTGCGGGCGAACTGCAAGCGCAGCCGTAATGGCAAAATGTGTGGCATACTGACTTGGGAACATCTTGATCGCGAATCCCGGATCAACCAAGCGATACGGACGCCCAAAGGCGAGTAGCGCTGGAACATCAAAGGTGTTGCCAAAGAACACATCCGTAAAACCGTTGGCAGCCTCAAAGATCTCTGTATTCCCGGTAAATCCACGTTGCGCCAATAGCGCCGCATCAAGTCCGGCGGATCCGGCCCAGCCACAATGCGTTGCTTTGGTCATGGTGCCGACATTCGCCATTAAACCCCCGGCACGAGAGGCCGCAATACCAAGAGCGTTACGAAGTTGTTGTGTGTCGAGCCCGAGAAGATGCGCTGAAGCGACGGCTGAGCCCATGACTCCGACAATGCCTGGTGGATGATACTTTAAGTGACCCGGTGCATTCTGCTGTGAGGCGAGGCGAATGCGTCCCTGGATCTCGCAGCCTTTGACGAAGGCGGCAATGACTCCTTGTCCATTTGCTTTCGTGCTTTCAGCAAGAGCTAAGACTGCCGGTAGGGTTGGAGAAGTCGCATGCGTTGGCGGACTCCACATTGGCTCGTAGTCGAGCACGTGCATCGACACGCCGTTCACATACGCTGCTGACACCGGCGAGGTCTTGAACCCTTGGCCCAGCACAGTGGCGACGTCTTTCGCTCCCTGGCTTTTGAGGTGGTCAGCAAGAATGCGCGGCCCGTCTTCACCTGCTCCCGCAACGGCAACGGCAATCCCGTCAAGGATAATTCGTTTCGCGACATCGACGACCGTGGTAGGGAGGGTCTCGAATGTTGTTGCAGTGATGATGTGACAAAGTTGTTCGGTGAGGTTCATGAGAGCATTTCTTTCTTCTAAAGAGCACGAGGTTGGTACTGCGAGAGTGTCACCCTGAACGCAGAGAAGGGTCTCTCAGCGGGATTCCTTGCTGCGTTCAGCATGACAACTCCACGTGGCTACTGTGAAGAGTTCACAACCCCCGCGCCAACATCGACGCATGCTGCCCTGCGATGCGTCCAAATACCGCACCGCGCATCAACCCTGCTCCAGCCGGATAGTTAGAGTAAAAGAAACCGCCAGTGATCTCTCCAGTCGCGAATAAGCCGGGAATTGGACGTTCTAAATAGTCAACGACTTGCGCATTGGTGTCGATGCGAATGCCTCCGAAAGTAAAGGTAATCCCCAATGACACGGGATACGCGCAGAAGGGTGGTTGGTCGAGTCGTATGGCCCAGTTGGTCTTTTCCGGTTTCAGGCCGTTCGTATGTTTGCCATCGAGCACATCGGGATTAAACACACCGTCGGCAACGGCAGCATTATACTCTTCTAACGTCTTCAACATCGTGGCTTTACGGATGTTCAACGAGCGATACCGCGCGTCGATATAGTCAACCAAATCTGCCAGTGTATCTGCGGTCACCGGTGAGCCGGTATTGTAACGCGTTTCCAATAAAGGAACGGTTTTCTGGTCAAAAATCTGAAAAACGGTCGCACTGCGCTGCTGCAGAATGATCCGGCCCATCTTGGCGTAGGTGTAGAGATTGAAATCTTCTCCCTCGTCGACGAAACGTTCACCATCGAGATTCACCATTACCGAGAAGGGATAGGACAGGCGGTTAGTTTTATCGGTCAAGCGTAACTCGCCATAGATCGGTGCGTCGGCATCGATCGGTGTTGCATGGCATCCTGCCCATTCGCCGTAACTTTGCGCCCCTCTGGCTAATGCTTCACGTGTCATCTCTCCGGTGTTAAAGCGTGTGCCGCGCACTTTCACCAGACTCCACGCAGGACCAAGGTAGGCGGTGCGCATTTCGGGATTGGCTTGAAACCCACCGCTGCCAAGAACCAACGCTCGACAGTTCAGGAGATTGAGACCTTCGGGGCCACGTACTTCAAGACCAGTGACGCGGCCATCGTTGGCAGTGGCGAGGCGTAACGCTTGAGTTTCGTAGAGAACTGAAACTCCCGCTTCCTCTGCGATACGGAAGAGAGCTGATGAAAGAATAACGCCTTCACCTTTCACACGAAGTGCACCACCGAGTGGCAACTTGACTTTTGCCGCGCCAGGAACGGTGACTGCACCCACGGCACGGTTGAATTCCCACGGTACGCCAAGATCAGCCATCCAGCGTACGGTGTCATACGACTGATCAACCAACGTTGTGCTCAACTCCTGATCGTTGCGTCCGCCAGCGACACGCTCTAAATCGCGTAGATATGTTTCACGTGGGTATGGATCAGCAACGACGGTGTCAGGGTTATCATGCGACCGAACAATAGGAATCAAATCTTCCAGGTCAGCGTAGGTACAGCGGAACAACCCACCAGAGAAGCGCGTGTTGCCACCACGCAACTTTTGTGAGGCTTTCTCGACAACCACGACGCGTGCTCCTTCGGCCCGAGCAGCAAGGGCGGCAGTGAGCGCGGCATTGCCCGCACCAACAACAATCACATCGAAATCAGCATTTGGCACAATCTTTCCCCCTTATGGTACGGTGCATTTAGACCGAAAACTAAAAGCCCGTCAATTTGTTGGAAGACAAGCCAAGTAGGCCGGAATAAGCGTAGCGTTTCCGGCGCAAGCTTGCTCATCCGCAATCCGAATTCAGCAATCCGAAATTCCCCCCCCCCCCGCCCTCTTGACGATGACAGGAGTTCTTCCTAAGACAAGCAGAGAGGTTGTTCGCACGTAAATCGGGCATGGAGCAACAAGAACAAAGCGCCCACGCGGCAGGGAGTGACGAGCCGAGTGGGCCAATAGGCGAGCAGCCACTACGGCGGCGCGTCCATGAGACCGACTCCCATCACTTATCACCCCTCTTAGTGTGGGCGGTGGTTTTCTGTGATATCGGCACCTCGGTGTATTATGTGCCGGGGATTCTCTATGCGCAGGTCGGAGCGCTGACGCCGCTTTTCATTATCGCCACGATTATTGGTTTCATTCCGCTGGCGCTTAAATATCAAGAAATCTGCTGGCGTAATCCAGAAGGTGGTGGTGTCGTTTCAGTTGCCACCAAAGCCTTCTCTCCACGCTGGGGAGTGTTTGGCGGTTTCCTCATTCTGATTTGTTATTTCTTTACCATCGCTATCTCAGCGGTCTCTGGTTTGCATTATCTAGCAACAATTTTTTCTTTTATTGAACATTACATTGTTACGTGCACCGTCGTGGCTCTGGTTTTGCTGGCGACGGTCAATATCATCGGGATTCGTGAGAGTGCGATTCTCTCCTTGTGCATGGCGGCGGCTGCGCTTGCGGTCGATTTAGTGGTGATTGGGGTGACGATGTTCTACATCGGCCCGCCCGAGTGGAGCAAAGTATTTGGCTTGCTCGAACAGGGAAAAGACATTCCTCCCTATGCTTTCTTAGTTGGATTTGCTGGAGCCTGGTTGGCCTTCTCTGGGTTAGAAAGCATCAGCCAATTGAGCCCAGCGATGCAAGCGCCGATTCGTTCCACGGCACCAAAAGGGATGTCGTTGGTTGTTATTTCGATTCTCTTGACCTCGCCGTTGTTGTCATTGTTTTCTGTGGCATTGCTGCCAGATGCGATCAAACTGCATGATACTGAGCGCTTCATTTCCAAACTTGGAGTGATGTGGGGCGGCATGCCAGTTGAGTTGGCTGTGGTCGGTACGGCTTCGGTGTTGCTGTTGTTTGCTGCCAATACCGGGATCATTGGCGCGTATCATGTCTTTCTGGCACTGGCCGAAGGCGGGTTTCTGCCGCAACTGGTGACCTGGCGTAATCGTCGCTTTCGCACGCCACACATGGCGATTATCATTACTACGCTTATCCCCGTGAGTGTGGTGTATGCCACAGGTGCTGAGTTGGGCATTCTTGGTGACATGTACGTGTTCGGTTTGCTGGGCGCATTTGTCATGAGTTCGATTGGACTTGATGTCATTCGTTGGCGACTCGATCAACGCGGTATTGGCTTTTGGATTGGAGTGCTCACGACCGTAATGGTGACGGTGGCATGGTTGGTGAACATCGTAGAAAAACAGACCGCAACACTTTTTGGTGGGATGCTGATTGCTTTTGGTATGACCGTATCTGTGGCTGCGCAACAAGGTCGGTTTGCTGATCTGTTTTATCAGATTCCGTTTATCGCGCGGCTGACCCAGCGTCGCATTTCCGAAGCCGAGCGTGATCTGGCTGACATTCCCAATCTGATTAGTCTGAGCGACGCGTCAGAGATTGTTGCCTTGTATCCGTCGCGGACGCTGATCGCCGTACGTGGTCGCAATTTGCGCTTGATTGATGAAGCGATTGCCCGCGAAAAAGGCTGGGGTGGTAACGCGGTGTATGCACTCTACGTTGAAGAGCGTGCAGGATTGTTTGTCGGTGGTGATGAAAAAGAACCAGGCGAAGAAGGCATCGAGACCTTACGCTTCGCCGTCAAAGCCGCGCAACGACAAAACTTCGAGTTGATTCCAGTGTGGACCGTCTCCTACAACGCCGCCGAAGCCATCGCCCGCGCCGCGGAAGTGTTAGAGGTTGACACCGTCGTCATGGGTGTCAGCAGACGTAGCGCGGTGTATCACTTATTGCGTGGGCACGTCGTCAACGGCCTCACCCGGCGGTTGCCAGCGAGTTGTCACTTGTTGTTGTACAATTGAACACGTAATCCGTAAAACGTAATACGTAACCACCTCACCTCCTTTTTACGTTTTACGCATTACGATTTACGTTCCAGCTTCTCCCGAATTTCTCTCGCTCGTGTTTCCAGTTCTTCCGCTTCAACCATGACTCACCCTGCTACCAATGGTGAGTATAGGTTGGCAGGGTGGGAATGGGGAAGTCTTGTGGGGTGAAGGAAGCCCTTGAAATGCTGATCCCGGATTCCACTACGTTTCATCCGGGCTACGGAGCTGATGAAGTCGCAACACGTGTCATGAGAAATCTACTTCTACATAATCACCAGGTTTCGCTGTGTTGATAGCAGTAACGACATCGGAGACCTTTCTCTTAATCCGAGGCCAACTGGTGGTCATGAGCACGACGATGGCGATGCGACGCTCACTCAGGTTCTGTTGATATTTCAGGTTCTGATCCGTTGTGACCAAGACCTCGAACGCTGCTGTCTCTGCCTCACGGAGCAACTCTCCATTTTGCAGAGTACTCCATCCTTTCTCAAAAACAGTGGCGACAACATGGGGAGCGAGGTAACGTCGTAAAGGAACCGGAGTGCCCTGGTCAAACAGCACCTGCATAGCGCTTACTCGACCTCAGGCTGGAGACTTTGTTGGGTGTGTTCGAGGACAGCTCCAACTTGCTGGCGTGTGACGCCAGGAAACCACTGTAAGAAATCATCGACGCAAGCTCCGTCTTCGAGATTCTCAAAGAGTGCTTTGACCGGGACTCGAGTCCCTCGGAATACCCACGCGCCACTGACTTTGCCAGGTATCCTTTCTACAGCGGAGCAAGATGACCAATCCAACATAGCGTTGAGGCTAACCGAAAAGCCGAGAGGGGACAAGCAAGGAGCAGATAGCGTTGGAGCCCGGATGAAATCGGGGGAGGACTAGTTTTGGATTTCACTCCGTCTCATCCGGGCTACAGTACTCAACTGAACAACACTTCCTTGGCGTACAGTGTATCCACATACTCACGCACTGTTTGAATCTTGTTGTTCTTTACCTCGAACATGACGTTGTAGAAGTTCTCGTAGGTCTTGCCTTTGGCGCTTTTGCCACGGGCGATCCATTCGACGGTGACGAAGTCGCCTTCGGCGATAGTATTCCGCACTTCAATCGAGAGAGAGCCGGGTTGAAAATGCGGGGCGGCTTTCATGACAAATCCTTCAAGTATGCCTTTTTTGCCTTTATGCGTGCCAGACACTGGTAGTGATCCCGGCAACCACCAAGTTGCATCATCAGCCAACAAAGAGTTGAACGTTTCCATGTTGCCTTTGGCTAATGCATCGATAAATCCCAGGACGACTTTCTTGTTTTCTGCGATTCCCATGACCTACCTCCTTTTTTCTTGTTAGGAATACAGTCGCTGTAAGATTTCACTGGGTAAGATACAAGAAATCTGTTGCCTCCGACATCGCCCGTGCAGGGGTTGATCGTGTGTCAAAATCGGTACGCGTTCTTCTCCTGTTTCTTGAGCACAACGAATGAGTGCGGCGTCAGTTGGACCAAAGCCTTCGAGTAACGTTTGGTCCAACGACAGAAAACTTATCCATCGTTCCTCGACGCTCATCTGTCGAAGTTCCCTCGTTGCTACTCGCCAAAAAGGGCCAAGCGAAAACTCTCTAGGCTGTCCTGCTGTACGCCCGAGTTCAACTTGTGCAAGTCGACCAACTTCGACAAACACACCGGGAACTACAATAATGCCTTGATGCCTTCCTAGAAACTGCGATATCTGTTTTGGGCTGACGTTAAACTGCTTGCGACATTCCAAGCGGTTCTCGTCGATGGATCGTCCTTGCTCACTCCAGAAACGATACAGTAAAAGGTCAAGTAACGGTCCGGTGTCGAGAATAAGCCGCGACATTGTTGTCAGCTAATTGGTGCAGCAGGAATGTCGTATTCTTCGCAAAGCTGGGATCTTGTCTGGTCAAGTATTTCGATAAGTGTCTCGTTTGCTTTTTTCAGTTCTGAGATGGCTTGATTGAGTTGAGAAAAGCTGGGAACGGAGCGGAAACTGAGAAAGAAATCACGAAAGCGAGTCCAGAAGGGGCGACTAGTATAATAGGCAGGGAGTTCTTCGACATTGTTGATGACATGTTCAGCAATGAGCAGCGAAAACTCTTTCTCGGGAGTTCCACCTCCAGGGTACGGATTCCCTTCTGCTCTCCATTGTGTCAATGGTGATTCAACTTGATGATGAAAATGCCCAATAAGATCTTTCCAACACTGTGAGGCAGACTTAAAGAGGACACCTATTTTCTCATCTCGTCGCTTCATTTCTTGCTTGAGAGAGGGGAGTCCTCGTAACAGATCATCATAATTAGGGCGAGCTAAAGGAGAAACTCGGCCTCGTGTCTCTCGGATAAACTCCATCTCAGTAGTCTGATAACGCCAAGTGATATCTTGCTTGGCAAGAAGCTTGTTCTCGGCCAAGAGGTCTTCCATGAGAGGATTCATGACAGAATAAATCCATGCTTTTACTCGCTCTGTGCCTTTTCTTTGGCGGCGTGTCTTGTGTTCTTCTGTTTGCATGCAGTCCTCTCTTCTATCTTTTGTTTAGATTACCCCCTGTTCCTTCAGTGATGCAATCTCTTTACCGGAGAGGCCGAGCAGCTTGCCGTAGATGAGATCGTTGTGTTCCCCCAGAGTCGGGCTAGGTGAGTCGACCGTTGGTGGGTCTTCGTTGAGGCGAATCGGGGAAGTCAGCACCGTGACTGTCCCTACTGCTGGGTGTTCGATGTCTTGCAGCGTGCCGCGTTCACGCAGATGCGGATCGCTAATTACTTCTGGGATTTCTTTGACAATGCCACAGGTGACATCGGCCTGACCCAGAATTGTCATCACTTCGTGTTTTGTATGCTGCTTTGTCCAACTCGCGACGAGTTCGTCGACTTCATCAAAGCGTTTGGCGCGGGCGGCATTGGTGGCGTATTGCGGATCGGTGATCAGATCTTCGCGGTGCATGGCTTTACACAGCGCTTTCCATTTGTCGTCGTTGGCAACCAGGAGCAACACATAGCCGTCTTTCGTCGCGTACGTATTGTACGGAGAAAACAGACGACCCGGTGCAGTATTGCCAAAACGGCCTTGCAGACCCCTCGCCATGTACGCGGACATTTGCGTGATCAGTGGCCCCATCGCCGCCTCGAACAAGCTGGTCTCGACGATGGTTCCTTCGCCAGTGCGATCGCGTTGATGAATGGCGGCGAGAATACCAGCACACAGGTGCGTGCCGGACATAATATCGAAGATCGGCGGCCCGGCTTTCACTGGTGGGTTTTCAGGAAAGCCAGTTGAGTTCATCAGGCCTGACATCGCTTGAACGATCGGGTCGAACGCCGGATAGTTGCTGTACGGTCCCGAGCGGCCAAAACCACTGCCAGACGCGTAAATCAAGCCGCGATGCAGTTTGCGAAGTTCTTCGTAGCCTAGTCCAAGCTTGTCCATTACACCAGCAGCGAAGTTCTCGACGACCACATCAGACTGTGAGGCAAGTTCTTTCAGTAACTCACGCCCACGCTGTGTTTTGAGATTAAGGGTAATGCCCTTCTTGTTCGAGTTGAGCATGATGTAGGCGTAACTTTCGTCTTTATTCGGAACTTTGAAAATGGTGCGGGCCATCTCCCCATGAGTGGGCTCTACCTTGATGATCTCAGCTCCGAGAAACCCCAGTAGCCAGGTGGCGTATGGACCGTTGTAGACATGAGTTAAGTCAAGAATACGAATGTCATCGAGTGCGCGCATTGTCCCTCCGACTTTTTGTAGAGCCTTCAGCTCTCAGCGGTCAGCTATCAGCCAGCCGGAAAAAAAACAAGGAAGAGTTCGAACACTTTTGGCTGACCGCTGAAAGCTGATAGATGAAAGCCCTTTTGTTCTGGCTGACTGCTGAAAGCTGATAGCTGAAAGCTGACTACTGAAAGCTCTTTCTGTAGCTATCCTGCATGTGCTAGTCTCCGCTCGCTGGTGGGAACAGCAAAAGGAGGTGTGTGATGCTTGATCTAGTCATCCGTGGAGGGCAAGTCGTCACTCCCTACACCGTAGGGGAGATGGATATTGGCATTCAAGGTGAGAAAATTGTCGCGCTCGGCCAGCCAGACACCCTCGCTGCTGATGCCGATCGTGTGATCGATGCGCAGGGAAAGATCGTGATTCCCGGCGGTATCGAGCCCCATGCGCATATCGGTGTTCCCGTGCCGCCCGCATGGACAGGTCAAGCTGATGTCATGACCCAACCTCCTGAAGCGGCCAGTCGTGCGGCTGCGTTTGGTGGGGTGACGACGTTCATCGATTTCACCGGAGACCTCAGCCGGAAAGCGTTACTGGGCCTCAGCCGTCGACCGATGCTCGAAACCATTGAACGGCGGCGGGAAGTATTCCGCACTCATAGTTATATTGACTACACGTTTCACTACATCGTCGCTGGGCGCGTCCGGCCCGAGGTGATTGGTGAAGTCCGAGAAGCCATTGAAGAGGGAGTGGGAAGCTTCAAAATTTTCACCGTCGATAATCCCGTACGGACCTCGTTTGACCAGCCGTCCGTCCGCATTCCCAATGGCCACCTGTGGGGACTGTTCAGTGAAGTCGCCAAACACGGTGGCATCATGGCTGTACATGCTGAAGACGACGATGTGGTTTCATACATGACTGAGAAGCTGCAACGCGAAGGACAGGATCAGGGCCACAACATCCATCTTGTTCACAACAATCTGTCCGAGGACCTAGCGTTTCGGAACATCATTCGTCTGGCGCAGCATACTGGCGTTGGTATTTATTTTGTTCATGTCACCGCCAAGGAAGGGGTGCGAGCGATTGCCGAAGCGCGTAATGCCGGACTACCCATCTACGGTGAAGCATTGCATCACTATCTACAGTTTACCTGTGACGACTACAAAAAGCCCGGTGGTACGGCGATCCATACCTATCCGGCGATCAAGTTTGCTGATGATCGTGATGAGTTAATCGCGGGCATGTTGGATGGTCGCTTGGCGACAACCGCGACAGATGAATACACGACCTTCAAAGGACCAAAGCTATGGGGTGATCGTATTGCTACTATCTGTGGTGGACATAACGGTATCGAGACCCGCATTCCTGTAGCATACACAAAACTGGTGGTTGAACGTGGTATGTCGCTGAAACGTTTTGCTGATGTTACCTCGACCAACGCTGCTAAGCTCCTCGGGCTCTATCCACAAAAGGGGGTGATTCAGCCTGGGAGTGATGCGGACTTCTGTATCTTTGATCCGAATCTCAAGAAGACCATCTCAACGAGTGATCTACATGCCGATTCGGACTATAGCATTTGGGAAGGGTTTCAATGCCAGGGCTATCCAGTCATGACTATCCTGCGAGGAAAAGTGATTGTCGAAAATGGCAAGTTGGTCGGCAGTTCGACAGATGGACGGTGGCTCAAGCGGCATGTGACGAATGAAGTGCTGGCGAGACCAACGGTCTGAAAGAGGGGGAAAGGGGTAAAAGGGGAGAGGGATAAAAGGAGAGAGGAAGAACACTCTTCATCATGTTTTCCTTTTCGCCCCTTCCCCTTTTCCCCCACGACTTTGCAGCGACGCAATTTATTGCATTGAGGTTTTCAGTATCACGCAACGAAAAGGAGGTTCCCATGCTTGATCTCATTATCAAAGGTGGACAGGTTGTGACTCCTCATGCGGTGGGGGAGATGGACGTTGGCATTCAAGGGGAGAAGATTGTCGCCGTCGGTCATCCTGGTACGCTGGCGACCGGTGCTGGTCGTGAAATTGATGCCAGGGGGAAAATCGTTATTCCTGGCGGTATCGAGCCACATGCGCACATCGGCATTCCCGTGCCAGAGCAATGGTCAGGGATTCCTGACGTGATGACTCAACCACCCGAGGCGGCGAGCCGTGCGGCAGCGTTTGGTGGGGTGACGACAATTATCGACTTTGCCGGTGACCTGAGCTTTAACCCAGACGGTAGCATTCTCTCCACGACGATCCTGCACGACATCGAACAGCGGCGCTCTGCCTTCCACACTCATAGTTATACCGATTACGCTTTTCACTACATTCTTGCCGGTGACGTGACGTCGAAAACAGTAGGTGAAATTGGCGAAGCGATCCAAGAGGGCATAGCGAGTTTCAAGATCTTCACCACCTTTCATCCGATTCGCGTACCCTACGGTCCGCTATGGAGCATCTTTGAAGAAGTCGCCAAACATGGCGGCATCATGGCGGTGCATGCTGAAGAGGACGAGATTGTCCGTTACATGACCGAGAAACTCAAACGCGAAGGACGCATGCAGGGGTATAACTTACATCTAGTGCACAACAACCTCTCCGAAGATCTTGCTTTTCGTCATATTATTCGTCTGGCTAAACACACCAACGTTGGCATTTACTTTGTCCATGTCACTGCCAAGGAAGGCGTGGCGGCCATCGCCGAAGCGCGGAATGATGGTCAGCCGGTGTATGGGGAGGCGTTACACAATTATCTGCAATTCACCTGTGAGGACTACAAGAAACCTGGCGGCACGGCGATTCACACCTATCCGGCGATCAAGTTTCCCGAAGACCGTGAGGCACTGACGAGAGGACTGATGGATGGTCGCTTGGCGACGACGGCAACTGATGAATACACCACCTACCGCAAACCGAAGCTGTGGGGCGATACGATCGAGACCGTCTGTGGTGGACACAATGGTATTGAGACGCGTATGCCCGTGGCTTACACCAAGTTCGTTACTGAGCGTGGTGTCTCACTGCAACGCTTTGTTGACATCACTTCGGCGAACGCAGCGAAAATTCTCGGCATGTATCCTCAGAAAGGCGCAATCCAGCCCGGAAGTGATGCTGACATTGTCCTGCTCGATCCCAATAAGAGGACGATCTCTGTCAGTGATCTGCATGCCGATTCGGATTACAGCATCTGGGATGGCTTCCAGTGTAGTGGCTATCCGATCATGACCATCTTGCGCGGCAAGGTGATTGTTGAGAATGGCAAACTGGTCGGCGCGTCAACTGATGGCCGCTGGCTCAAGCGACGCGTGTCAGGGGATGTGATCTCAAGGCCGACAGTCTAAAAGAAGGGGAAAAGGCGAAAAGGAAAATACCTTTTGACTCCTAGTGGTCAGACAATTTAATTTTGAGGAGTTCAAGTTCGTCATGCCCGCCTGCGCGGGCATGACGTGCTTCAGCTATCCATCAAAACTTCCTGGACTGACTACTAGTCCTGGCACGTCCAGCGACCAATTACGTTCACAGTGCTCGCATATCATGGGTTCCTCCTTTCGTCTGGGTCTTTTGGGTGTGGCATTTGCTCATAAAACATGACCTTTGGGGGCACAATTCGTGCCTTTGGGGGCACACTGTGGGAACGGCAGGGAAAATGGGAAAATAAGTCTGGGAGTCGAAGCACTTTCCGCAAAAGAACGAAGGAACGAACGAGCGAAATGCGTTGCGTGGTTGACTTATCTTTCCCTTTCACCTTTGGGCTATGGCCTGTCGCCTGAGTGTGTTCACATACCACGCAGCACGGAGTAGCATGATGCCCAACTGGGACCCGCAACAATATCAACGCTTTAGTGACGAACGCTCACGTCCGTTCTTTGATCTCGTTAACCGTGTGCCGGATGATGAAGTGCATACGGTGGCTGACCTTGGCTGCGGTCCGGGCAACCTGACCGAGACGCTGGTGACTCGCTGGCCTGAGGCGCAGATCTGGGGGGTAGACAACTCACAGGAGATGCTAGCTGCGGCTGTGAAGTTAGCTCCTCGCCCTCACTTGCAGTTTGTTGCTGGAGATATTTTTACCTGGCAGCCAGAGCGGCCACTTGACCGGCTGATTTCCAACGCTGCGCTACAATGGGTGCCGGATCATCCAACGATGATTCCACGACTTGTGAGTTTGCTTGCTCCACGTGGTGTGCTCGCGGTACAGGTGCCGTTCAATTTCGACGAACCGACGCACACCTTGTTAGAAGAAACGCGCAGTCAAGAACCGTGGGTGACGATTCTTGGTCCACGGCAGCGGCAGTTCTTTGTGCAAACCCCAACCTGGTATGCTGACACATTGCACGCGCTGGGGATGTCCGTTGATCTGTGGGAGACGATTTACTATCACGTGCTGCACGGATCAGATGCGGTGTTGGAATGGGTGAAAGGCACTGCCTTACGTCCGACGCTTAGTAAATTGGATGCAACCCAGCAACAGGATTTTCTTGCTGTCTATGGAGAGAAGTTGCGTGCCGCTTATCCCTCAGGGCCTTACGGCACGCTCTTTCCGTTTAAGCGATTGTTCTTTGTTGCGCGATGGCGATCTCTATAATGACTAACGAGACCTCGCTGACAGTTCCGTGCCTATAGTGTCAATGATGGACTTGATCCAGATCCCTTCGTTGGCTGCATAGGTGCCAGCTTTGCCGTTCAATTTGCGCATGTGTTCACCACCTTTGTGATGAATGCCAATGAGTTTCCATTGCTGGTTGAAAACCGGGCTCCCGGAGCTGCCTCCTTCGGTCGGAGTGCGGTAATGCAACAGTGGAACCTCATGATCAAGTAGCACGTTGTCGTGGATGGAGAACGAGAGCGTGCCCCCACTTGGGTGACCAATGATATAGGCCCGTTGGTGGTCGTCGTCACTAATGGCAGGGAGTGCATTTGCGATCGGATACGGGTCGATTCCTGTCACCGGCGTATCTAACTGTACCAACGTGGTATCGAGCTGGTCTGGAGGAGAAGACCACAGAATCTTTTTCACGCGGTACCTGGGATTTGTTTCACTTGAAGACGCGTTGGCTTGGAAGGAGATCAGCGCTTCCTCAGGTCGGAGTGCCCCCTTGATTTGTGGATCGTTACTGACTACGTGGGCATTGGTGAGGAGGAGCAGTTCATCTCCGAACGGGCCGTACAGGGCACTGCCTTTGAGCACGAACCCTGTACCGATACCTTGGCCTTGGCCTCCGTCTTGTTCAATACATGCAACCGCCCGACACCGAGCAACTCCAGTGCTGTACCATTGGAAGTTGACAAAACTGTCTCGCCCCAAGACTCTTTCGAGTTGTCCGTCCTGCGCGAGTTGGTCGAGAGGACCATGCTGCAGATCTTGCGGGCGAATGGCGAGATGGCCTCCTTCGCCCTTCAGGAGTGCAGCTTGCAACACGGGCAGCAGCAACGAACCTGGTTCGCTCTGCAGGGTGAGTTGCCACACTTCCGTCAGTTGCCGGTGGGTACTGGCCAATTCAAAAGTATTGGTGTTCGGGTCGGAGGTATATTGACGGAGCCATTCAAGGGCTTCTTGAGGCTGGTTCAGAGCAATACAGGCCTCGGCTGCAATGCCACAATCCCAATAATCTCTCTGCGCTTTCCCTTCAATTTCTTGAAGAATAGTTTTCGCTAGCGATTGGGCATTGAACCGAGTCGCAACCGGGACACGATCGCGAGTGGCGCGACAGTGTAACGCTACCGCATTGATCCCGTGCCACAAGTGCCCGCCAGGATCTTTACTGTACACTTGATGATAGGTAGTCACTGCCAGTTTGAGATTCTTCTGACTTCGTTCCGTGGAACTGTCCTGAGCGTCGACGTAGAACTGCTTATATGCACGGCCAAGGAGGCCCCTGGCCTCAGCGTTCTCCTCAGGCTGAGTCGCGGTGTCGACAATGAGGGTTTGGAGAACATGTAACGCGGCAGTCAGGTTGTTTTGATCAAGCAGTTACTGCGCATACTGGCGACGGATCTGTGGAGCGATTTGCCCTGATTGGATCAGGACATCTGCGACCTGTTGCATCAAGTCAAAATAGCGATTGTTGCGGAGATGCTGGAGAACGCGTTTTGCTTCTCTTTCCGGGTAGAGGTCATCCGTGCTGCGGAGGTGTGTAATCAGATGCTCACAGAGGGCGGTTGTTGTTTCCTTGTCAAACTGTCGGACGGCGGCAGCCACTTGTCGAGTAAGTTCAGGTGGATCAACCGGAACAAGAGCCATACCCTTCCCCTTTCTGCTTAGAGACCAAGGAGTGTGCTGAGTGCACTCCGCAGTTGCGTCCCACGCAAGTAATGCGAGATATTGTGTCGCCAGAGACCGGAGTTTTGTTCATTGATGTCGCGAATGACGCGCGTTCCGTTTTTCTGATAATCGTTTGCCAAGTTGGGGTCGAAGCCCGCGACCGGATCGAAATGATCGTAGACGTCCACCCAGCCGCCATTGAGGCGGGGCGTGGGAAAGCCATCGACACGACTCCACTCAGGTTTGCAGCAGTCTTGAATTTCATCGAGCCCCAGTGGACTACCAATCGTCATGAGCCCATCAACACGTGGGCAGTCCGACACCCGCTTGAGGCAGTCGTAGGCGATGACCGTTCCCATGCTATGACTGACAATGATATGTGGCCCTGGTTTCTGCGCGCCTGCGGTGAGTGCGGTAATCATGCGTTGACGGATTTCGTCCTGTACACGATAGGTCGTTCCTGGACGTGGGCTCTGTGTAGTATTAAACAGGTAGTGATGGACATCGCGCAGCAACGTTTCCATCAGTTGACGTTTGAGCCACCAGGGAAGGGGAATACGTTCAAACTCGGCGCTGATATCAGAGGCTGGAGGAGTGAAATTGTCCTCACCGGGCGCTGCGAAATTCAATTTCTTGGCCAGAGATTCGACGGTGGCCTGTTCCGCTCCCTTCAAGGTACTCTGCCATGACATATCGATGTCAGGGCTCTTCTTGGAAGGAAGTGCTTCTACACTTTCATACGCCGCTTCATCAGCATCATAGTGTTCATACATGACGTCGGCCCAATAGACCATTGATGACGTAATCCCCTCAGCTCCGAGGTCTAACCCGTTGTCACGAGCGAGCGAACGGCGCCAGATATTGAGCAAGGCGTCAGGAGCTGGTTTGTTAGAAATCCCATGAATAAAAGTGACGTGTGCCATGATGTTTCCTCCACCTCTGGGTGAATTTTTGTTACGTTGTGTAGGACGATTTGCGATCGCGATTGTCCAGATACCCCCTCGTTCAATAGGCAAGCGCTGTGCCATTCTCATCTAAACAGGCTACTGCTTCGTACGAAGGTTTTACCGTCTTTTTGTACGAGACCAAAAAGACGATAGAGCCATCTATGTTTCTGCCTTATTTCACCAGAAATTTGCAAGCTGGCAGGAAAGAAATCGCCTGATGCTCGACGGTCAAAAACATTTGCCATGACAAACCCAATTGACAGTAAGAAGGTCGTCATAGCCCTGGAGGTAGTTACGCTGCACGGCCCATTGCCGACCTCTAATGTTCCAGTGCCGTTACTGTCGACGGTGTTCCACGAGATAGCAGTGCGCTCTCAATTGCCGCAGCCCACGAGACGTGTTCGTGCCGTTGTTCACGCGTCTCGCGAATAAGTCGGAGATTGTGTGCCGTGGTTTCTGGTGCCCGCGACTCTCGAATTGCGGTGAGGGCATCGTTCAGCGCAGCGTTGGCTTTTTGTTCATCCTTTGCGAGTACTGCCAGTTCTATGCGAGTGGCATAGTCGCAATAATCGGGTTTGCCTGCGGCAATTTTGCGTTCTACGGCATACGTCACTACGGGGAGCAGTTGCGCGCGGCGGGGATCTGGTGGATCCCTCAATTCCATTAATGTGACGGCATTGATTCCGGGGTACGCGTCGCGCAAGTCCGCCTCAAACCCTTGGAGGTAGGCCTCGATCGCTTTATTGAGGAAGCCTTGGGTGAGTGCCGCATCCGCACGTTTGGCTGCTTTTTCCCAGTGATCTTTGTAGATCCGCCCGAGAATGGCGCACGTTTCGCTACTCGGACCACGATGTTTGAGAAGCTCCGTTAGGCGGTGGCAGGAAACAACTTACCGCAATAGTGATTGACCGGAGTGGAGAGCCTCTGCACAAGAGCAGGGATGAGAGACGAGACCATTGTGT
>Ga0194131_10002194_pt1 | contig 32311 bp, 33 predicted proteins | sample TA2KigO120mmetaG_FD_148631 | JGI IMG/M metagenome (GOLD analysis project Ga0194131, IMG submission 148631) | Freshwater microbial communities from Lake Tanganyika, Tanzania - TA2015053 Kigoma Offshore 120m | ecosystem: Environmental > Aquatic > Freshwater > Lake | place: Tanzania: Lake...
TCCTGCCCAATAAAACGTCACATTTGGCATTTTCTCTAAAACTTCTTTTAGTATCAAAAGCTCTTTGGTTTTTCCCCACCAATTGGCGTCTTGCAATAGACCTACACAAGGATGCTGCAATTCCATAGGGTCTACCTTGTACCAATATGATGCATTCACCCCTTCAAAAAACACCCTAGTCGGTATGTTTGGATGATGTGCCTTTACTACATCTGTCAAATAATCACAAATAGGCAAAATTAATGTCGCACCACTGAAACATTTTTTTGCAATCCTATTTCTGAACCAAATTATCATCTTCATATACAGACTACCATAGAGGGTCTTCTTGGCATACTCTATTTCTGACCAATAATGACCCCTCAATAAAATAAAGAGTGGAACTCCCAGTTTTATTGTGGCAACACCAAAATGCGTTTGTCTGTCAACAAAAACAATATCAGGATTAAATTCCGATATCAACTTTTTAAATTTTTTATAGCCAAAAAACCAATCAGATACTTTTTTAGATGGAAACCCATTAGCATAATCTGTATCCATTACTAATTTGCACTCAATACCCAAATTTTCTAATGCCGTAGAGAATTCTTTCATATGAAAATATTTTCCTTTGCTTCCATATGATAGTAAAATTCTCATCAATGAATTTTTGATTTTAACTTATAAAAACTGTACAAAATTCTCTATATTTCATTTGTCACTTGTATAGTCTTGTTGATGAACCAAAACATAGAATTATTTATTTTAGACTACAAACATTTATTCTTAGTGAAGCAATTATAGGTTACTCGGTATGGAAATAAACTAAATTGAAAATTTTAAATTCACTTTTTTCAAAAAATGAAAACGCAGAACTAAACCCGATTATTGTTATACCAATCTTAATTACAATCGGTTTAACCATAAGATTTTATTATTTTCCATTTCAAATTCCGATTTCTTTAGATAGTGTGGATTATTTTGTATATGCTGTTTATATTATTCAAAATGGAAATCTACCGGAAGGAATTCTGACTACAAACAATGGATGGTCTGTATTCTTATCTGCATTTTTTTATCTCTTTAATCAAAGTGATGTATTTACATTAATGAATATCCAGCGATGCGTGTCGATAGCAATCTCAGTTTTAACAGTTATTCCTATGTATTTATTATGCAACAAATTTTTTAGCAAAACCCTATCGCTTTTTGGTAGTTCATTATTTTGTTTTGAACCACACTTGATTCAGAATTCATTATTAGGAGTAACTGAACCGTTGTTTATCTTTCTTCAAGTGTGCACTCTAAATTTATTTTATAGCAATAAATCATACATGACAAATCTCTCATTTGTTTTTGCGGGTATGGCATCACTAGTAAGATATGAAGGATTAGTGTTATTTATTCCACTATCCGTAGTTTTTTTCTTAAGACACAAACCTGATTATGGAAATCTTCGCGTTTATTTGTATTCAGTTGGATTGTTTGTTGCATCAATTCTTCCTATGGCAGCTTTAAGGATACAAAGTAATGATATTGATGGGCTGTCGAGTCATATTATTGGTGCGACTAACGTCGTTTCATCCGCCACCGTGATTACTTCACAACAAGCAGGAGTGGACTTTTTTCATGGCATTATTCAATTAATCATATATTTGACTTGGATAGCGTTCCCTCTCTTTATCATATTACTGCCTATTGGAGTATATGGAATACTAAAAACCAAAAAGATGCAAATTCTTGAATTTTTAATCTTCATAGTATTGCTGTCAGGAATAGGACTTTATGCATATGGTAGAGGCATTCAAGAAATCAGATATCTTTTTGTTATCCTGCCATTTTTTTGTCTATTATCATCTTATTCTTTTTACAAAGTAGAAAAAAAAATAACCAGAAAGTTATTCACAATCATGGTTATTGTCATTATTATCTCAGCTGTTCTCTATGTTGATTGGAAAAAATTAGATTATGAATATGAGCGAGAAAGATTTGATGATGCCAAATTTATTGTAGAAAATGTCAAAACAGTAAACGTTTATGAACAGATTACATATCTAAGACCTGCATCATTATTTCAAACATGGCCTAATCTCTTTGAACTTAATACGGATAAAAAAATAATGACCGACATAAAAAAAATATCACTTGCCAATTTCTCTTCAATAGAAGAAGTCATGAAGGAAGGAGAGAATTTGGGATTAACACATCTTGTAGTTATTACTAAAAATTCTGAAGTATTTCTTGACGATGTTTTCAATAATGAGTCTAAATATCCATATCTTACAAAAATCTATGATTCGGGTTCTCTTGATCATAAATATCCTCTGAAAGTCTTTGAAATTGATTATAAGAAATTCAGACAATTAACAAACTAATAGTAAGTTCTTTGATATGAAGTATTGATTTCCTATTATATCAAATCGTCTTATAGGAAATGGAATTTTATTTCTTTTGAAGTTGTATCGAAAATCAAAATTGATGGATCATTGAAATATGAGCGATCTGACATGATGGATTTTTCTGCACGATGCGCTGAACCAGGATTTAACACAATGGTTTTACTAGTAGTATCAATAATTGATTCTTGTGGAATTCGTGTGTGAGTATGTCCGCAAATGAAAACGTCGAATTTTTGCGAGTCAATCATTTTTTGTCTTTTTTTAAGATCTTGGCCGTGATATATACCAATTTTTAAATCATCAATCTCGAGTTTTCCTTCCTCACCCAAAAAGACCCCATTAATTTGCTTAAACATCTCCCTTAAACCGAGTTTTTCACCATCATTGTTGCCTAAAACACCAAAAAATTTTATGCCCAGATTTGTTAGTCTCTTGAATTCTAAAATAATTGGAGGAGATATAATGTCGCCTGCATGAAATACACTTTCTACATTGTTGTTTTTAAAAATATCAATTGCTCTATTTGTGTTTGTAATGTCATCATGGGTATCAGCAATAACTCCAATTTTCACACTGTGAAATATTTTTGCGGTTTAATTAAATACATCGTAAGAATGTGATTCTATTTTGAAAAATTGATATTAATGCCTATAATTCTATCAAAACAACTTTGGTAGATAAAATTAGAGTAGCAGTAATATATAGAAAAAACTGGCCATTCTTTTTAAAAGATTACCGAGATAACACTTTGTATTATTTTTTTATGCATGCTATGTCAAAAAATCCAAAAATATACATTGAATTTTTTTGTACTGATGATAAATTCGATACTTCAATACTAAAAAATAAATTTGATATAATCTTATTGCCCGATAATAGATCCCTCCATATACCGGATGAATTAATTTCCATTAAAGAAACACGAATCCCTGTCATATGCAGAACAGGTGATCCACATACAATAAAAAAATATAACCGATTAAAGTATCATCAGTCACATCAAATAAAACATTACTTTGGACCAATGACTTCTGAATACTTTCACAAATTTTATCCGAAAGAATTTAAATTCAAATTTATACTGGCCGGATTAGAACCACAGTTATACGAAAAAATAAAACCGTTTAACGAAAGAATAGGCAACAAAATACTGAACTCTGGTAATGTGGGAAACCCAAAAATAAAATCAAGACTTGCAAACGCAATTTTAAATTCAGGAAAGTCGTCTTGGTATTTTTACAAGTTGAGAACACTCTGCAACAAATTATCATATGTCGACTATTCTGGATTTTCAGGAAACTCGTATGTTCACACAGATTATCCATCGTATCTGTCTTCTTATAAGGCTGCGATAGCGGCCTCTACACATTATGCTGTTATTAAGTATCTAGAAATTACCGCCGCAGGATGTCTTACTTTTATGGAGGTTACTGACAAGAATGTGGATGCAAAATTATTGGGCTTCAAAGATTACGAAAATGCCATTTTCATAGATGAACATAATTACAAGAATAGATTTGAAGAATTTCTTAAAACAAGTGATGATTCTAAATGGGAAAAAATTGCAAATAAAGGAAGGCAGCATACAATGACAAATTTGAATAATGATAAAGCTGTTGAATCTCTTATTGAATTAATGGAAGAAGTAATTCACTCGCATTAGTTCTCACGCGTATTGCTAAGTGAGTTATGCTTTTTTAACTCTATTAGATAAAAATTCATCTCTTAATCTTAAAATCTTGTCTTTGTTTCTCTTTTTTATTTTTCTAGCCGGAATCCCAGCATAAAGCCACCATTCATGTAAATTTGATTTGGCTAAAGATAGAGCTCCTAAAGCTGAACCCTCATTAAGATTCACGTTTGGTAAAATAACTGAATTTGAACCGACTATGGTTAATTCACCCAAACGAATTTTTCCATAGGTTACTTTACCCTTGAATTCAACAGGTACTGTAGGAGAGCCTATGCCAGAAATATAGTCATCATTTCCAGCAGCCAAAACAACATTTGGTGCCGTAGTAGAAAATGATTCCATGATGATGGATGATTTTCTTCCTCCGATTAGCTTGCATCCCGATGAAATATGTACATTATTTTTTAATTGTAATTTTGTCGATATGTAGGTAAAATCGTCAATAATGCAGTTATCTCCTATTGAAACAAGCTCTGGGTATCTTATTCTAACCGTTTTGCCGATGATCGAATTTTTACCTATCTTACTCAGGTCATTAAAATCAAAAAATAAGTTTTTCATGTTATATAAGTTAATTGGACAGTGCTTGTAAAAATTTTATACTGTGATTTTTTCATCTACTATGTCATTAATTCTATACTTCTTTTATAGGATTATTTTCAAGTAATATGTTCTGATCAACATGTCCTTCTATCTTGTGAGTTTTAACATACCATTGTATTGTTTTCCTTAATCCTTCTTCTAAGGTGTATTTTGGTATCCATCCCATGATTTCTTTTGCTCTAGTGTTATCTAATGCTCTGGATACTGCTCCAGTTGGTTTTGTTGCATCGAATTTTAGCTCTTTAGGCCTCCAGCCTAATATGTTAAATATTAGATCAGCGACTTCAACCATCTTGTATCTCTTTCCAGTTCCTATGTTAATTGGAGTCATATCTGTAATTTTTTCTGCTGCAAGTATAGTCCCATCAACAATATCTTCTACATAGGTGAAATCTCTTTCCTGTTGACCGTTTCCCCATATTTCGTACGGGTCCATTTTTTCTACAGCCTTGTAAATCAATGCAATAATTGCATGAGTCTCATTCTCTCTTGGACCATATGCTGTCACAAATCTAACTGGACAACCATGTAAACCGTATTGTTTTTTAAATGAATTCATCTGCATTTCACTCATTAATTTAGCCCATCCGTATTCTATGTCAGCGCTCATATATCCATCAAGATTTTTGATATCCGAATCTGTTTCTTTAAGTTTGTAATCAGAACCAACATCTTTTTGCAGTTCTGTTGGGTAAACACAAGCACTACTAGAAAAAACCACCCTCTGCACATTCATGTCGGAACATGCCTCGTAAACATGATGGTCTACTGCAAAACTAGAGCATACATCTGCTGGATGAGTTGTGATATATCCCCGTCCCCCATGATCTGCTGCTAAATGAAAAACAATATCTGTATCCTGAAAAACCTTGTCTAATTCTGATTTTGTGCAGTATTCTAAATCTATCTTAACAAATTTTATCTTTTCTAGTGATTCTGACAGATTTTCCATCTTACCTGTACTCAAATCATCTACTACTGTTATCTTGCCTCCTAGTGACACTAGCTTGTCTACTAAATGACTTCCAATGAAGCTTGCACCACCGGTGACTATGATTCTTCGCTCATCCCAAAAATTATTACTGGAAGACATATTTGCGCTCTTGTTAAGTTATTCAAAAGCCTTTCCATTGATTTATTTGCTAACGGATTCCTTTATCTTCTTACAAATGTGTAGTATCTGTTCATCATCTAAGTTGGTTGTAGATGGTAACCATAATCCACTGTTATACAATTCTGTGCTATTTTTGAATTCATTTGTATTTTTTTTCATGCTGTAAAGTGGTTGCATATGTAATGGCCTATAAAACCTCCTTGCCTGTATATTGTGTTTTTTAAGTACTGTCACTGTAGTTTCAGGATCTTTTACTTGAATATCAATATACCATTTTGGCTCTTCCTCAAAAAATTTTATTCCTTTATAGTTATTCAGCTCTTCATTATAGATCCTGTATATTTTCTTCAATCTATCTAATCTCTTGGGAAGTTTTTCTAGTTGTGCTAAACCAAACGCCGCTTGTATTTCAGTGAATTTTGAATTGATCCCCCAAAATTCAAAATTATCACTCATAGGTTTGAGATTCTGTCTGTCGTTTCTTCCTAGGTCTTTTAATCTAGTTAATTTGTCAAATATTTCCTCGTCATCGCAGCAGATGGCTCCACCCTGTCCTGCAGTTGTCAGATGTTTTGTGCTTGCAAATGAATAACAACTAACACAATTTTTTGTGTGGTGTGAAATTGCCTGAGCACAATCTTCTAGTATTTGTACTGAGCCAAGTCTTCCATTTGAATGAACAACAAAATATTCTTCATTTCCTTTGGATAAAGAACCATTATTGCCTACGTCTGTCAAAATAGGGTTAATACCTGTCTGTACACATGCATTCGCAACAAAAATACCTGCATAATCAGGTATTCTGATTTTATGCGGTTGATGTTTTTGGTAGACGCTCTTTAACGCTAAATAAAGAGCGGTAGTTCCACTGGTCACAGTTACACAAAAACGCGCACCCACAAATTCAGCAAATCTCTTTTCAAATTCTCGTACTGTTTTATGTTCATTTAGATAATCACTCTCTAAAATTTTTAATACTAATTCTCGCTCTTTATCATCCCAATATGGAACAAATTGTGGTATGAATTCCAAGTCTATCATACATTTGACTGGTTAAGGTCAAATTCTCTATTTTCTAATACTGACACCATCTCTTTGATACCATAATCAATATTGAATTTTGTTTTAAATCCTAGTTCATCTTTAATTCTGTTGAAACTAACGGAGTAATCTCTTTTGTCTTCTTTTTCAACTATTTTGATTGGGACTTTGAGATGAATAGCAACTCTTTCAGCAATCTCGCGTTTAGTGAAATTCTGCTCATTAGAACCTACATTAAAGACCTTGGGCATCTTGATTTCTTCTTTAATACATAATTTTATGGCTTCTGATATGTCGCTTATGTGAACCAGAGGCCTGTGAACTTGGGGCATGAAAACATTAATCTCTTTGGATACCCACGCGTCTTTGATAAACTCACTTAACAGAAGATCAAATCGCATTCTTCCCTCAGATAATCCATATGCAGTTGCACAACGTAGTATTATGGAGTTCGGAATATTACTAAGTAGAAATCTCTCCAGTTCGACTTTTGTTTCGGCATAAAGTGATGTGGGGGATAATTCACTGTCCTCATTTACTAATTCAGCAGCTTTTCCATAATTTGAGCACGTTGACAACTGAATGAATTTTTTTATGTTTTTACTCTTGCATAAAACAGCAAGATCTTTTGCAGCTTCTAAATTAACAGATACAGCTTCTTCTGGTTTTAGTTTACATAATGGCTCGCCAACTAGAGCTGCCAAGTTAATTATGATATCATCTTCTCGTATTAAATCACTTAAAAATTTTTTATCTCTTATGTCATTCTGGTAGAATCTCACTCGTTTATTGTTGTAGTATTTATTCTTAAAATCTTGATTGAGTTTAAAGTCTAATCTGTCTACTATAACGATTTCATAATTTGTGTCATGAAATAATACTTCTGTAAGTTTGGTACCTATGTAACCAGAACCACCACATAATATTGTTCTGACCATGTTTAACGCAAATAAACTTCGTATAAATTGGTATTGAATAATTGATCTAGAATTTTTCAATGTAGTGCATGACATTATACAACTCGATCATTATCCCACTCAAATCGTCTACCAAGCATTCTGAATAATTCTTCATTATGAGGCTTAAAATAATCTATGAGTTTATTTCTTGTTATTTCTTTCATCTTTGGGTATTCTCGCTTATTCTGTTTTGTAAGGTCCTTAATTTCTACAGATGGAAGTTCTAAGAACTTGAAAATTTCTTCAAGCGTTTTATTCGTATTATGTGCAAATTCTTCAGATGAAATAAATAAGAACTGATTTTTGGAAAATTTATTAAACCAAAACTTGAGTTGTGATGAATAAAAACCGCGTGCCAATATTAGTTCATAAAATTCATTGACAAGAAATGCTTTGTCATCTAATTTGTCTTTAACTCTGTCTATGTATTGGATTTCATGGTCAATTACTTCTTCAAAAGTTCTCTTCTCGTTTTTTGTTAATGCGATGTCATAATTAGAATATGCTCTGTCGATTGGATTTCTTAAATTTACTATTAATTTTGTCTGAGGAAATAACTGATGAATTCTCTCAGCCACTAACGGGTTGTATACATAGAACGGTGTGTCATCAAATGTAAGAAATTTTCCATACTTATTCTCAATCTTCTTTTTTATAAAAGATGTAGGAAACAATGAACGATACCAATTCATACCAAGGTGGAAGTTGTCATCAAAAAATCCTAATTCATCATAAGCTGCAGTTCTTATACATTGATGCTGACCCAAATAATGAAATAATGATGTAGTGCCGCTTCGTACTACTCCTATCACAAAAAAATCTGGAAGTACTCTTAACGGTGATGTAAAATAGTGATAATGTCTTTTTACTAATCCATGATAGCATTTCTGGCATGCTCTTTTCACAAAACCTTGTGATTTTTGATTATATTTCATTTGTCTAAGTTAATATTCGATTCGAGCCTCATTACTTATTTTATATATTGAGAAACCCGCTTTTCTTCGTCGCTAAAAACCACTCCGATAGTTCTTAGAAGAATTATGCTGTTGGTATTACAATAATCCACGAGTTTTTTGATATAGATCTTAAAATTTTCAACTGATTCATTATTCTTTATTAATTTTGAAAATAAATCGTCATGATCTAACATGACTATTTTTTCTTCCGATGGTATTGCAGAAATGATATCAGAAATATTTTCTACGGCATTGGGGCTTTCTATTTTGGGAACAAATATCACCGTGCGAGGAATTTTTTTGAGAAAAATATCCAAGTCATTAGATGATTCAACGTTTGAAATTGCAAAATATTTAATTTGCTTATATTGTTCAATTATTGGAGCAAGATCGTCGATCGTATATCTATTGTTTGGTGGCTTAATCCGTTTTGTTGGTAAATCTAGAAATATTTTATCATTATTGTGTTTGTCTAATATCTTCTTTAGGTCATCAATGCTGTCACACCACGCAAGATTTATTCTGAAAATCATATCACTTGGAACTTCTATTCCGTAGTTAGTAATATTCTGGGATATGATTCTCAATATTTGCACACACTTTGAATAATAAATAAATCATATGATGATACTGGATCAAATAATCAACGAGTTGATATACGACAGCTTGTATTATTGGTTATGAAGTCTCTGCTATTTAGTAGAATGTGGTATTATTTTAGAACTGGTTGGTCCACATATTTTGCATTAATTTCAGGAAGTGTTAACACTCTTACCGTTACTTACTATTTGGCTATAGAGAAAGTACCTTCTTTAGGAATGATCTTTCCAACCTTTTTGAATTATGTCGTTATTGCATGTTCTATTGGAATTCCGACACTAGTTTTTGTTGGTTATTTGCACTTCAAGCGTATTGGTGCATTTACTGCTGAATCTAGAGTTAATTATGAGGGAAACCCATTTGCTAGAAGAACATTAATCAATTCGGAACTGAATTTGGACATTAATTTGAAACTATTAGATCTGATATTGTATGATCAAAAGAACAAAAACTCAAATCCAGAAAAACTCAAAGAAATTGAAAATCTAAGAAAAAAACTTGAAGACATGATAATACAAAGACAAGGCGACAAAAAAGTTGATGTCAAATTCATGAAAGATCTGAGCTTGTAATTACAAGATCTTGATTATCTGTTGGGTGAAATTAGACGGATTAATCTAATGGACTATGCTGATAAAATGTGTTCTATAACATAGTCTTGTTGTTTTTTTGTTATTTGCGGATATAGTGGTAAAGATAATACTTCCTCATAGAGACGTTTTGAGTTGGGTAATTTATCGGAAATTCTTGATCGTTTTTTCATTAAACTGAACATGTGAAGTGGCTTATAATGTACCGTGGTTCTTATTCCAGCTTTTAATAATTTCATGTATAGTTCATCGCGAGAAATAGTGAATTCTTTTTTTACCTTTATGATGTACAGATGAAACGAATGCTCACCAGGCATTCCTAATTGAGGAACTTCTATTCCTTTTTTTGTATCCAGCTTCATATTATAATAGTTGACTGCCTTTTCTCTCAAACTATTCAAAGCAGCAATTTTTTTTAGTTGGCTTGTGCCTAAACATGAACGCATTTCATCAATTCTATAGTTATAACCGGCTTCGAGTATATCATAATCCCAAGGTTTTTCACTCTTGTATCTCTGGCTCAAAGATTTTGTTATACCGTGATTTCTTGCTCTTTTTACAAAATCATGAATTTTTTTTGTATTTGTAATTACCATCCCACCTTCCAAAGTCGTGATATTCTTTGTTGGATAGAAACTAAAGCATCCAGCATCACCAAACGTTCCAACGTGTTTGTCATTTAATCTAGTACCTATGGCATGTGCACAGTCTTCTATCAAAAAGAGCTTCCTGGACGTGGCAATTTTTTTAATCACATCAATCTGACATGCTTTGCCAGCAAAATGTACCGGCAATATAGCTTTTGTTCTAGCAGTTATGCTTTTTTTTAATGATTCTATTGATATGTTCATATCGTATTCGTTAACATCTGCAATTACAGGAGTAGCACCAGTAAGTAAAACCGCGTTTGCAGTTGCAACAAATGTCATATCTGGGACAATCACTTCATCACCGTGGCCTATTTCTAATGCTTTTAATGATAAATGTAGAGCAGAAGTAGCATTTGATACACCTACGGCATATCTTGACATGGTGAATTTGGAAAATTGATTTTCAAATTCTTGTAATTGCGGACCGTCAGTAAGTAATGTCGAGTTCAATGCACGCAATACTGCTTTTTTATCTATCTCATCAATATAGGGCGAGAAGAATGGAACCTTTATTGTCTTGTTACCAAATGCGTCTTTTGCCAACTAATTAGAATCAAAAACACTAGTAATTATTTGTTAATTAATTTCTGATATACATTGAATGTGTTATCTGCCATTGTGTCGGCATTACATGTTTCAATGACAAGTTTGTATCCGTCTGCTCCATACTCAAAACATTTTTTTTCATCATTTATCAACTCGAGAATCGCATCACCTAATTCTCGATAGTTTTCCGACTCAACAAGAATAGAGTTTTTTCTTTGTTGAACTGTGTATGGTATCCCATGAGTCTTTGAGCTAATTACAGGTTTTTTAAAGGCAAAACCCTCCAATGGTGTCAGAGGCGATAGCTCCCATCTGGAAGGAAGAACCAAAAACCTACTCTGAGCGTATGCCGAAATTACTTCATCACGACTAGGATTTTTAATTATCTTGACTTTGTCTTCAAGTCCCAGCTCTTTGACCATCCACAACATTTCTTTTTCAAAACCAAAATCAACTCCCATAATCACTGTTTTTACATTAGCTATTTCAGGCAAGTTCTTAATTTTGTGAATCGCTCTAAGTAGAACGTCAACGCCCTTAACTTTACTAAATCGTCCAACAAATAAAATAAATTCATCATGGATGTTGTATTTTGATTTAAAATCCGTTCGATTTGAATTCAATTCGGTTAGGTCTATACCGTTTCTGACGATTTCTATCTTAGATTCTGGGCAAAATTTTAAAAAAATATCTTTTTCATATTCATTTGCAACGATCACTTTGGAGCTTTGATTGACAATATATTTGATCATTGGAGTTTGAATTTTTATTAAGATTCTTTTGATCATACTACTTTGCTGCAAATCTGGATGTGTTGTAAGACCACCCTGATCCGAAATAACGAGAGGAATTCTTTTTCTTTTTGATATTAAAGTAGCAATTAGTGATTGAAAACTTCTAACTCCCACAGCATGTATTATGTCATGATCATCTCTTAACATTTGCAAATACATTCCAGGATTTACATAAAACAAGAATAACGAAAACCAAACATGTGTTCGTTTTATCATGAAGCCATTGATACATTCATTGTGTGGTAGATCTTTGTTGAATGTTTTAGCATTGTTTGCAAAATCAAGATCTGTGGTATAGATTGTCACCTGATGATCATTTTTTGTTAATCTATTTGCTATGTGCACACACAGGAACATTATCCCACCAAACTGTGTGGCAGGCAGGGATGCAGGACACGTAAGAGAAATTTTCATAGATTGAAAATGAATTTATTTAATATTTAATCTTCTCCAATGAAATATCCGTTGCACCTTTTCCTGGAACATCCAGTAAAAATTCCACTCGTATTTCAAATCATTTTTTTGCATAAATGATCCCCATATCTTCAGAATATTTGACCAAATCCACTCTGAAAGAATTAGATTTGAGCCTCTCGACAAGATCAATTAATGATCTTTGTTTCGAGTTTGCAAAATGATATTCAATTATCATTTTATTGATTTTGTTTAGATATTGATCCGATAAGGATTCAATTATTGCATATTCTGCACCCTCACAATCGATTTTTAAAAAATCGCATTTTTCAATTTTATTATCATCCATAACTTTTTTTAAAGAAGTAGATTGAACTTCTAAAAATGATGTAGATTCAATGTACAAACTATGGCCTGCTTGATCGGTGTTCAAATAGATTTTTACTCTTTGCTCATGATCCGAAACCGCAATGTTGTGAGGATGAACATTGGACAGTTTGTTATCCAGTATATTTTTTAATAAAAGTTGGTAATTTTCCATCACTGGTTCAAAACAAAATATCTTTCCGGTTTTACACTTTTGTGAAGCAAACAATGTAAATAATCCAATATGAGCTCCTATGTCAATTATTAAATCGTTATCTCTAATCTCAAAATCCGGCCTAGAATATTCCCTTGTTAACCATACATTTGTCAAAGCCATAAGATCTGTAGAGTTTGTCCTTAAAGTTATTAAAATATCATCTCTAGTATGAAAACAAACCATCGATGATTTTATAATTTTAAAATAGGATATAGGATACAGATACCAATTTTTAAATAATTTTACACACTCCTTTAGAATCCGTATCTTGAAGGAGAGAGAACTTTTCATCTAATGATAAATTTTCAAGCATGCAAAAATATCTTTAGATTTTTAAACCGTGTAATTGGAAGCATGTTGCTTTGAAAATAATCATAACCGGTGGTACTGGTTTTATTGGAAGCCATTTAGCCGAATCATTATTTAACCAAAAACACACATTGTTATTGATTTCTAAAAGCGATGCAAAAAAATCTAACATAAAAAACTTACACAATAAAATCGTCCATAAAAAAGCTGACATAACAGACTTTGAAAGAATCGGAAGAATTGTGGATGATTTTAAACCAGACATGATAATACATCTGGCAGGAGAAACATCACATTCAAAATCCTTTGAAAGACCGATCTACGATGTGGATTCTAATGCCAAATCCACGTTGTATCTTTTAGAAAAAATAAGAATGACAAATCCAAAATGTAAGTTTATTCTTGGAAGTACCTTCATAGTGATAGGCCGGCCAAAAAAACTACCCGTAAATGAAGAAACTCCATGTAATCCAACTACAATATATGGTACAAATAGACTAGCAAGTGAAAATTACTGTAAGATATACCATGAAGTATATGGCTTAGATACCAGAGTCTTTCGAGTTACGAATTCATATGGCCCAAGGGAGCAAATAATTCCAAACAAAAATGCAGTAAATTTCTTAATATACAAGGCATTCAAAGGTGAAGAAATTACAATTTTTCATAAAGGCAAATTCTTTAGAGATCTCATATTTATCTCTGATGTCATATCCGGAATTAATACGATTCTGAAAAAAGGAAAGACAGGAAACTTATACTGGATTTCTTCTGGTAAAAAAACATGGTTTTATCAATTTGGAAATACACTTAATGATTTAACAAATGCACCAATCAAATATGTGATTACTCCGCCGTATACTAAAAAAGTTGATGTGGGAAATTTTGTAGTAAATAATTCCAAATTACGATCCTTAGGTTGGAAACCCAGAACATCACTCAGAAAAGGAGCACAAATAACTCTGAATTATCTCAAAAATCTCTAATTTGTAAAACTTGATGAGCTAATATATCGTTCAAACGAAGTAAATTTGAATTCTTTTAATATTTCAATTAATCGTGGTTTTGCCTTGTTTAGATTGTAATAAGTGATGAATTTGTCCATAAGGGGAATGTTTATTCGAGGCATAAACTCAGGAGTCAATTCCCATGAATGAATGTAGAATGTGGATGGTATTGAAATTTTTTCATATTTTCTAATGGCATTTTTAATTAATCTCAAAGGAAGTAATCTTAAATAGAATCCGCCGCCAGCAGGAATTTTTTTACCAAAAACTCGTGTTGTCATTATGGGAAATTCAATAATCTTGCCCCTTGGGTCATCTTTCTCAAGTGAAGCACTAGAAATTCTATAAGGCTTTTTTTCAGCATTCGATATTCCGTACATATTGGTTTTGGCAGGAACTATACTACTATCATACCTATATCCATGATCTGCTAGGATGTCTATTGCCCAACTACTAGTTTGATTGATGGAAAATGTAGGTGCTCTGAAACCCTTGGACTTCCCTCCTGTTAAATGATCAAAATCCCGTAACTCTCCAATGAATTCTTCTTTTGAATCAAACAGATCAACTCTTTTATGATACATTGTGTGAAAACCTATCTCGTGTCCTTCTGAAAATATCTTGTCTAGAATTTCAGGTTTATGTTTCAATAAATCACCAACTACAAAAAATGTAGCATAAGTATCATTTATGCGTAAGATGTCGATGATCTTATCAATTCCATTAATTACTCTAGGTTCGCATTTTTCAGATGACAAATGACGTTGAATAAGTTCTGGATGATACCATTCCTCAAAATCAATACCAAGTAAATTCAATATTTTACCAGAATAAAATCAATTATTAACAGTTTAGAAGCAATTCACCATCAATTTACATGCAATTCAATCATTATGCAGATAGCAATCGCATTCAACATTTGCAAATTCACGCGCACAACTTTGATGATCAATCAATTAATCTTTGTGGGTCAGAAGATCTCTAAATCTAATCTTTTCAAAAAATGGTACAAGTCGATTTAAACTCTTTCTACGATTCCATCTTTTTCTTAATCTTCTATAATTCGGTATTCGTTTTAAGGCGGTCTTTTTGTTAAATTCTCTCTAACGACATATTAAATTTTGATGAATCAATTATGCAATTACAAGTTTATACCAATAAATAGATTCTATCGATATTGATGATGGTATACATACTTACATACCTTCATGTAACTATGTTTAGATGAACAAGACTTGTGAGTTCAACCCTTTAAAATAATATAGTCACTTATTACTTGGTAATTCGTGATAGTTGCAATTCTACAAGCTAGGATGTCATCTAGCAGACTCCCAGGAAAAATAATGCTTCAAGCTGTAGGAAAACCAATGTTGGAACATATGTTAGAAAGAATTTCTCGTTCTCAAACCCTAGACAAAACTGTCGTGGCTACCACCACAACAAAAATAGATGATGAAATTGAAAAATTATGTAAAAGGTTAAACTTTCAATGTATTAGAGGCTCAGAAGACGATGTTTTATCACGTTACGAACTAGCCTCACAAATATCGGGAGCAAAAACAGTGGTTCGTCTTTGTGGCGATTCACCGCTTCTTGATTCAAACACAATTGATGAGGTGGTTGGCACTTATCTAAGAGACGGCTATGATTACGTAAATAATTTGACTCCATTGCCAAGAACATTTCCTGATGGAACGGGCGTAGAAGTCTTTTCATCTAATCTGCTACGAGAAATTAACCTTGATGCTAAAAAACCATCTGAGCGAGAGCATGTAACTTCCTACATTTGGCAACGGCCTCAAAAATATAAAATTCATAGAGTTGATCATAAAGAAGACCTATCTAATTTTAGATTTAATTTAGATTATAAAGAAGATTTTGAATTTATAAAAATAATCTATGAAAATCTGTACAATAACAACCACAATTTTTCTATGTTAGGTGTTGTTGAATGGTTAAGAAAACATCCAGAAGTTATCAATATTAATTCTCATATAAAACCAAACCAAGGATGGTTGAAATCACTTGAAAAAGATAAACAGATGGGTTTTTCATAATTATACACAATTCAAAAACCGGAAGGCATTTTACAAGTATCTATAAAGAAAAATGAATGAAACTCCTTGTTACGGGTGGACTTGGATTCATTGGAAGTAACTTTATTCAAAAATTACTAGGCCTAAATCAAGATTTTGAAGTTATCAATGTTGATGCATTATTGGAGGGTTCAGATGAAAGAAATTTAGTTGATATTAAAAAAAACCCTCATTATGAGTTCGTAAAAGGGAACATAACAGATAAGGTATTGATGGAAAAATTGATTTCAAAGTGCGATGCGATAATAAATTTCGCAGCCGAATCTTTTGTAGATAAAAGCATTAACGATGTAAATCCATTTTTAATATCGAATGTACAGGGGGCTTTGACTATATTGGACATCGCCACTAAACAAAAAAAACGCATGATTCAAATTTCTACTGATGAGGTTTTTGGAAGTATATCTGAAGGAACTGCAAACGAAGAATCAAAGTTGAATCCATCTAATCCATATGCTGCAACAAAAGCTGCTGCAGAAATGCTTGTTTTTTCATATTATAATACTCACCAATCGGATGTTGTTATAACAAGATGTACTAATAATTACGGCCCAAGACAATTTGTAGAAAAATTAATTCCTAAAACTATTCTTTTGGCACATCAAGAAAAAAAAATCCCCATTTATGGAAATGGAAAGAATATTCGAGATTGGATATTTGTAGACGATCACTGTGATGCAGTGTTATTGTCCTTATTGGATGGAAAATCTGGTAACTCCTATAACATATCATCTGATAATGAACTTGATAACGTGACTATAGTGAGAAAAATTCTCGGAATCATGGATAAATCTGAAGATCTGATCGAATTTGTAGAAGATAGACCGGGTCATGATTTTAGATATAGTATGAGTTCTAAAAAAATATCAGGTGAACTAGGTTGGAAAAAGAAAGTTGTGTTTGAAGACGGATTGAATGCTACAATTCAGTGGTATTTGGAACACATTGATAGATGGGAAAAATTACCAGTTCATATTTTTGACAAGACCCCATGGAAATCTCACAGTTGATTTATTAATTTAAAATCGTTTTTGGTTATAATGAAAGGAATCATCTTACATGGCGGTCATGGAACAAGATTGAGACCACTAACACACACTGGCCCAAAACAGCTTTTACCAATAGCCAACAAGCCTATGTCTGAATACTGTCTTGAATCAATCAAGAATTGTGGCATAAATGACATTGCACTAATCATTGGAGGTATTGGTTCCAATAAAGTCCGTGAGTACTATGGTGATGGAACTAAATTTGGTGTAAAAATAACATACATAGAACAGGATTATCCTAAAGGTATTTCACATGCAATTAGACTATGTAAAGATTTTATAAAAAATGAAAAATTTCTTGTCTTTCTTGGAGATAACATTATTCAAAAAAATATCTCAGAATCTGTTAAAAATTTTCAAGACTCAAATGCAGATGCATCCATATTTCTATGCGAGGTTGAAAACCCATCACGATTTGGCATAGCTGATATGAAAGATGGTAAAATTATAAAAATAATGGAAAAACCCGAAAAACCTCCCACTAATCTTGCAGTCACTGGAATTTATCTTCTAACTCCGCTAATCTTTGAGGTAATTGATCGATTAAAACCGTCTTGGCGTAATGAGTTGGAAATAACAGATGCATTACAAATTCTGTTAGAGGAAGGATATGACATAACGTATAACATGATCACAGATTATTGGAAAGATACAGGTACTCCAGAAGACATAATACATGCAAACATGGCTATATTGCAAAAAATGAAATCATGCTTTTATGGTAAAATGGAAGACAATGTAACAATAGATGGTACTGTTATCGTGGGAAAAAACACACTCATAAAAAAAGATGCATCGTTAAGGGGGCCAATAATAATTGGAGACAATTGTGTGATTGATTGTGACACACATATAGGACCAAATACAAGCATTGGAAATAATTCACGACTCTCAAATTGCTATGTTGATAACTCGATAATAATGAATGATTGTATTATTTCAGGTGACATGAAGATTATAAAGAGCATAATTGCGGCAAACTCAAATATTTTGTTTGAAAAAAACTATCATGACGAAAAGATATTCCTGCTTGGTGAAGGAACAAAAATAACACTGTAATCAATTCAAACTATATTAGTAGATGTGTACAAGTATCAAGAAATTGAAATTTAATCAGAATGTGCTAGATATACAAAATGTAGAAGATGTGGTACTTGAATTACAACAATTCATTAAAGATCAAATTTTTGATAAATTCAAGAGAAGAGGTGCAGTGATAGGAATTAGTGGTGGAATTGATTCTGCTTTAACGTGCATCCTTTGTGCTAATGCTATCAATCCAGAAAATATTATTGGATTAATAATGCCTGAGAAAGACTCAGATCCTAAAAGCAGTATTTATGCAAAGACCTTATGTGAAAAATTTAACATCAAATCTGTGGAAGTGGATGTGACACCAGTGCTTGAAAGCTTTGGAGTATATTCTGCAAGAGATCAAATTATTAAAAAATATTTTCCTGATTTTGATAAAAACCCGCGCTACAGAATAGTAGTTCCTAACAGATTAACTAGTAACGTAAACTTATCTCTGCCTCACTTGGAGGTACTTGATAGCAAAAATAAGATCCATAAAACAAAACTCTCATTACAAGACTATCTCGGCCTTGTTTCAGCTACAAACATAAAACACAGAACTAGAATGATCACGCTATATTATTATGCAGAAAAGAACCATTTCATCGTAGTAGGTACAACAAACAAATCTGAGATGATGCAGGGATATTATGTCAAATACGGGGATGGTGGAGTTGATATAGAACCACTTTCATACATTTACAAAACCCAAGTGTACCAAATATCCACACACCTTGGAATTCCTCAGGAGATTATTCAAAGAAAACCTTCTCCCGACACATGGAGCTTTGAGGCTAGCGATGAGGATTTTTTCTATGGGCTTCCCTACAAAACACTAGATTTGATCTGGTTTGCAAGTGAAAATAACGTACCGATATCTGAAATATCAAAAACGTTAAACTTGTCAGATGAACAAGTAGAAAATATAATGAATGATCAGAAAAAAAAATGGAGATCAAGTCAGCATATGCGAGAGATGCCTCCGAGAGGACTACCAAATATTGTTTTATCTGATGATTAGGTACAACCAGTCAATATCTTATGGTACACAAATTGAACATCACCGAGATGAATCATGAATAAATCGACCGATCCCCTGATTAGCATAATAATATTGAATTACAACGCAGGCACTATGTTGTTAGATTGTGTCCAATCAATATTGCATAGTAATTATAAAAATTATGAAATCATAGTTGTAGACAATTCATCTAATGATGAGAGTCATAAAAGATGTAAAGAAAAATTTAATCAGATTATATTAATTGAGAATAAAGAGAATTTAGGGTATTGTGAAGGAAATAATGTTGGAATACGAATTGCTAAAGGTAGTTTTCTAGTTATATTGAATCCAGATACCTTGATGGAGCCGGATTGGTTGCAAGAGCTAATATCCGCATATTCCATTTGTGGCGACGGCATCTATCAACCAAAGATCCTCGCAACTACGGATCACAAGATGCTTCTAAGTACTGGACAGATGTTGAATCTATTTGGTTTTGGTTATTCGCGAAGTAAAGGTGAGAAAGACAAAAATCAATTTGAGAATATAGAAGAAGTAAATTATGCATCAGGCACTTGCTTATTCATATCTACGAAAACTATGAAGAATCTTGGAATGTTTGATTCTTTTCTATTTGCTTATCATGATGACTTAGACTTGGCATGGAGAGCACGTCAGGTTGGGATAAAATCATACTACGTTCCAAAATCAATTATTTATCACCCAATTGAAGGATATAGTTTCAAGTGGAGTAAATTAAAATTTTTCTTGTTAGAAAGAAATAGGCATTACTGCATATTAACTCATTATTCTAGATCTACATTTATCAAAATGCTCCCAGCACTTATTCTAGTCGATATAGTAGTTTTACTTTTTTATTTGTCAAGAGGGATGCTAAAAGAGAAAATTAAGGCTCACATAAACATAATACAGAATATCAAGAAAATTAATAGACGCTATCATGAAATTCAAAAACTACGAAAAGTTAATGATAAACCCATCGTTGAATATTTTTCAGATGAAGTAGATGTTCCAAAATGGGTTACAAAAGATTTTAGCAATACACTATTCAATTGGTTCATAAAAAGACTAAGCAAGATTACCAAATTTCTTATTTGATCATTATTTTTTCAGCAATTACTACAGCTACTGCTACATTAGAATCATGACTAAGGGATACAAGGAAATTATATGAGAGATTTCTGCGTAATGTTACGTTTGGTTTTGACATAGTATGTGATGTGACTATATCCAACATTCGCAGTCTTTTTGATATGGATTTTTTTACTGCTTCTTTAATGGCAAATTTTCCTGCAAAGTGTTGTGATGCATTATAGTGAGCTAGACAATATTTGATTTCGGAGCTGGAAAAGATTTTTTTATAAAACAATTTATTTGATTCATAAGGTAGCTTTCTAAAACGTTGTATATCTACAATATCAATACCTATGCCTAAATTTTTTACTAATGAATCATACTTTAACAAATTTATTTATTCATCTATAATTATGCATATTATTATAAATGGATGTTGAAAACGAAATCAAAAAAATATTCTCTGAAGTATTTCCAATGACGCCTTGTGAAGAATTTGAATGGAATAAAAAACAAAAAGAATATGAGAATTGGGATTCTTTTGCTCACTTACATCTTATCACACTGACAGAAGAGCGATTTGGTATTACATTAAGCGTGGATGAATCAACATCCATAGATTCTGCAAAAAAACTCCTAGACTGCATCAGGTCGCATCAATGAGCACAATCTTAGATTCCTTCGATAGATCTGCGCATCGATTTCCAACCAAAACCGCGGTCATAACAAAGGAAAAAAAATGCACATATGAAGAGCTAGGACAATTTTCAAATTCTGTAACAACTATGTTATCAAAATATCCTCAAAAAACAGTAGTGAGTATTATTATGGAAAACTCGATTTCTGCAATATCTGCTTATCTTGGAATTTTAAGATCGGGTTGCATTGCACATCTAATTTCTCAAACTGCTTCAGAATATAGTATATCCGAACAATTGGATTCTGCCAAACCAAAATTAATGTTAGGTACAAAATCAGCTATCAATAAAATTAATACCAGTACAGATAAAATGGATTTTGATACCGCAATCACATATTGTGCTCAAGAAAATAAAAGACATAACAATTTAGACGATATTGCATACCTCATTTACACATCAGGTACAACATCAAAACCAAAAGGAGTTATAGTAAACCACGCAAATGTTGCTTTTACTACTCAAAACATAATTGATGTCTTAGGGTATACTGAGAAAGACAAGGACGTATTACCCTTACCATTATCTCACTCCTTTGGACTTGGTTGTTTACATACCTCATTATGCATTGGATCTACACTAATTTTACATAAAAATACAATGAGCCCATTAGAAATTTTTGAATCAGTTAAAGAATATGACGCAACCACGTTTGCTGCGGTCCCAGCTACTCTCACAAAACTGCTGAGCGAACATCTAGATGAACTAAAAGAATACTTTAGCAATCTTAGATTGGTGATAACAAACAGCACTTTCATTCCAAAAGAAACTATTGTAGGCTTCAGACAAATTCTCAAAAAAGGGAAATTAGCGACTTATTATGGATTAACCGAAGCATCAAGATCTACATTCATGTTTTTCGATTCTGATAATAGATATGAATCAGTAGGTTTGCCTGCACCAGATGTTCAGATAAAGCTGACTGATGAAAATGGTAATGAGACAAACGATGGACAGATCTGGATTAAGGGACCTAATGTGATCAAAAGCTACTGGAAAGATACAACATTTGATGGTATGATCGATGGTTGGGTAAGAACTGGAGATTTGGGATATTTCGATAATGATGGATATCTGTATCTGAGAGGAAGGGTAGATGATTTGATAAATGTCGCAGGAGAAAAGGTGAATCCGTTAGAAGTTGAAAGAGTAGTGAAACTGTTGGCCGATATTGAAGATGCTGTAGTGATAGGAATAAAACACGAGGTTTTTGGCCAAGTAGTAAAATTGTTTGTTAAAAAGGTTACAAATTCCTCCATTACAAAATCCAATATTATGGCACACTGTATAAGAAATTTGGAGCGATATAAAGTGCCAACACATATTGAGTTTGTTGAAGATTTTCCTCGAACAGAATATGGTAAGATAAAGCGGTTTATGTTACGGTGAGATTCTCAAGGGATGAAAAACGATCATTATTCTATAAACGAGAAAGAGTTGATGGATTATTACAATTATTCAGGTTTTTCTGGGAAGCTCAGATTGAGAGCAAAATTCCTGCGCTCATGGGTTTTACATTCTATCGCATATTCGACCCCACTTCCAAGATTAGCAATATGGGCACAACGTTCAAGAGGTGTTAAGATTGGAAATGGTTGTCATTTCTCTCCATATGTCCAGATTGATCTTCTGTATCCACAATTAGTTACAATTGATGATGATGTTACAATTGGCTCAAATGTGATGATCTTTGCTCATGTCAATCCTACTACTAATCTATATCTAAAATCTCATGGTTATGCACGCATAGTAAAACCAATTCATGTTAAGTCTGGCGCGATCATTGGACCAGGAAGCATAATCACTGCAGGAGCAACCATAGGAAAAAATGTTATTGTTGGGGTGGGCAGTGTAGTGAGTCAAGATATACCAGATGATTGTGTCGTCTTAGGAAACCCTGCAAGAATAATAAAAAAAATAGATTGATTATATTACACTTGATACAAAAAACTTCTGTTCTATCTTCATTATAAATTGGATCCGTTTTCGATGGAAGCCAAACCCACTAATTTGGTACTGTTTACAATTCAAGTAATCTAAAAATTAGTTATGTTTTATCAATTTACTAAACTAATAACTATCTCAACACTTTTTTGCGCTTCATAATAATTTGGGACTTCTATTTTGGTAAAATAATCTTTAATGTCAAAACAATACAATTTATCAATAACTGAATAAATGAAAAGTTAGGATAATTTGTTCATTATTATGGGTATAGATAATTCGAACATTTTTTGTGCAATTATTTCATTTCCCAAATCGTTTGTGTGCCCACCATCAAAATAGATCGTATTTGAGTATGAATCAAAAGCGCCACGCAAGTCAACCGTTTTATCACACGATGATTCTAATTGAATAGCAGCATCCGCGTATTTTTCATAATTGTATAATAGCTTAGAATGATCAAAATGTTCATAATGTTGCAATTCCTCTTCAGTTAGCGGTTTTTTTCCACTACCAACCAATGGTTGCAGGATTATCATAACATCAACATTTTCATCATTTCCAACTTCACAAATTTCTTTCCAGACGTTCTTCCACATCTCGACTTTATTATCAATAAAGGAATCGTCAAACTCAATTTTTGATACAGAATCATGTTTAGCATTGAAATACAGTTTAAGAATTACATTAGCAGTAACATACTCACTTCTTTTTAATTCACGTATGATAGTTTCACCAAGTTTGTTCTCTTCTTTGTTGTAATCGTGAAAGTTGTGTTCAATATCATTCCAACCGTCATAAATAATTAAAAGATCTGGAGAATAATCAAGAAGTTTATCACGTATGTAGTTTGCTTCAGTAAATGAATATGCTTTTGGGATTCCTGCATTTACAACTTCGATATGTTTTCCAATAGTCATAGTATCAAACTTCTTTTGTAAAAAGCCAGGTATTGTTGTCGTGTCTGCAGTTGATCCAACTCCAAATGTGGTAGAACCTCCTATTACAAAAATTCTATACGTACTATTGGATTTTTCTTTTGTGATTTCCTCTCCCCTAAATCCATGTGAATTCACGTTTATTGTTGAGTAATGCTGATTTGGTATTAGATATGATGGAGAATCATTCCAAAGTAGCTTATCATTTTCTACACAGATTCTTCGTTTCAAATCAAAATCTATGTTTGAATAAACTTCACTCTTGATAAAACGACAATTGGGATAATAATAATCGTAAACTCTTGCAGTGATCTCAATTACTAACAAAATAATCAGAATTAGCATTATTCCAAGCGCAGCCTGTTTTTTGTATGATACTCTAAGAGACATTATTATTCGGGTTTGAAATTAAGAAGTTTCCCATCACTAAATGATCCATGTCTGTTTTTAAGATCATCTTATAAGCTTGCTCAGGGGTATTTACAATTGGCTCACCCATTACATTCATGGACGTGTTAATGATTACTGGAACGCCAGTTATTTTGTAAAATTCATTAATCAAATCATAATAAAGTGGATTTGCATTACGGTTTACTGTCTGTAGTCTCCCCGTACCATCTACATGGGTTACGGCAGGAATGTCTCTTGGCTTCTTTACGGGTACTACCATTAGCATGTATGGGCTGGTTGTGTCAATATCAAAATACTCTGATACATATTCTTCTAGAATAGATGGAGCAAAAGGACGAAATGCTTCTCTGTGCTTGATTTTCTCATTTAGTATATCTTTCATCTCTGCTTTTCTGGGATCTGCCAGAATACTTCTGCACCCAAGTGCTCTAGGCCCCCATTCCATTTTTCCTTGATACCAACCAACGATATTTCCGTCTGCAATTAGCTGGGCGGTTTTCTGCAATAATATTTGTGAATCTAGTTCTTCATATAGAATTTTCTTTGAATCCAAAAATCCTTGGATTTCATAATTGGAATATGACGGCCCAACATAGACGTTCTCTGAAATTATCTTTGATTGGTCTTTTTCGATTATCCTATGGTTCTTGTGATGAATATAATACAGATATTGAGCGCAGCCAACTGCACTTCCAGCATCGCCCGGCGATGGAGGAATGTGTACGTTGTCAAATAATCCCTCTTTAAGAATTCTATAATTTGCAACGCCGTTAAGGGCTACTCCACCTCCCAGACACAAATTCCTTATTTTTGTTTTATTATACACATGACTTACCATCTTCAGCAAAACATCCTCTAGAACTTTTTGAGCACTAGCCCCGATGTCATAGTGAATTTTTTCTACCTTTTGGTCTTTCTTTCTTGGCTCTATTCCAAAAAGTTTGGAAAATTTTTCATTTGTCATTACTTTGTCATATGTGAATGCGAAATACTTCATGTCAAGATGTATACTTCCGTCGTCTTTGACATCAATTAGATTGTTCAAAATTGTATTGTAGTATTTTGGTTTACCATATGATGCAAGGCCCATCAACTTGTATTCTCCTTCGTTTACCTGAAATCCAAGAAAATAGGTAAATGCGGAATAGAACAATCCCAGAGAATGTGGCCACCTAATATCATGAGTAAGTGTTATGGAATTATTTTTGGCGAATCCAAACGATGTGGTACTCCACTCGCCAACCCCATCAACCGTTAGAATAGAGGATTCCTCAAACGGCGACGTGTAAAATGTATGTGCCGCATGAGATAGGTGGTGTTCAGGAAAGATTATCTCCCCATTGAATTTCCTGAGTGCTTTTTTTATCTCGTCTTTAATCCACAGTCTTTTGTGTAGCCATTTTGGAATTGTGTCCAAAAAACTGTACAGTCCTCTGGGTGCCACCGCAATGTAATTGTCCAATAACCGTTCAAACTTGAGCACGGGCTTGTCATAGAATGCAACAGAGTGAATCTCAGATGGCGTGATTTTGGCCTTTTTTAGGCACCATTCTATTGCCATCTTTGGAAAATCATCATCAAACTTTTTTCTAGTGAATCTTTCCTCTTCTACAGCTGCTATTACACGGCCGTCTTTGAGCAGAGCTGCAGCAGAATCATGATAGTAACAAGAAATTCCAAGGTTGTACATTAGAACATCTTTCCAACATCATTTGATTCTACTTTTAACCAATACGAATCGTTTTGCTTTTTTAATCTCAGTAAATCAATTCTCAATAATCTAAACAATATTCCATATATGGCAATCACAAACAAAAAGAGTATTCCAAGGAAAATTTTGGTATTAATTATGGCAAATATGTCTAGTCCTTTTGATATTTTTTTTGCAAAAACTTGAGTAATTATCAAGACTATGCCTACAAATACCATGAAATATTCTACAGAAAACATTCCTGAACCTGTGGTAATTACAAAGAACCAAAAAGACAGTCCTACAGTTACAGCCAGGGCCTTGAATTTGGAAGATGAAGTTTGCATATTATATGGGATAGATGAATGCTACTAGTCCTGACTGTGTTAGCGCAGTAACGCCAATTAATGCAATAAGCAATACAAAAACTGGAAACATGTAGAATTTTCTTTTCTTAATACATAACTGAAAAATTTCTTTTATGGCTAAAAGTTTAGACATGTTTTTCATTTTTTTAGGTAATAAAAAAATCTTAGGATGAGTTTAACAATTAGATAATCTCTTCACTCTCTATAACTTCCTTTCAGAATCATTAATCTTTATCTCGTCTTCTTTTTTTCCTCAAAAGCTTTGTCTATATGGTTGGTGTCCGAGTAATAGTAACAACATTTATAATTTTTGTAATGTTTTCTACCTTCTTTTTTGTTTTGAAAATATTGTAACATCCTCCTATAAAGGCTGCAATATGTGAAATGATGAGAAATAATACTTCTTTCAATGGTATACTCCCTATTGCAAAACCTACATGTAAATAGACATAACCATACGAAAACATTAATCTAATTATTAATGAAACAACTAAACCTGCTTTTGATCAAACTTTGAAGATTAATCTGGCAATCAAGAAAATATTACTGTAAAAGTCAGAATTATGATGATTGGTTGGTAGATCCTTTGGGATTAATTCATGCATATTGCTAGAATAAATAGAAATTATTGGAAAAATCGAAAATAAAAAAGGATGAAAATTTTCTTCACATTTAATTCAATTGTTTGCTACTTTTGAAACTATCTTTAATTAAAATTAATTAATTTTTAGAGAATCTGTAAATCTATTCTGAATTTGCTTTGGTTCAATCTCCACTCTTGAACTAGTCTTATTACTTTTTTTTACTTTAACTACAAGCATAATTGGGCCTTTTTGGTTTTTGATCTTTTTTAAATTAGAAATTAAACTCTTTTCTGAAAAACTGATAAATGTTTTGTAATTTACTGATTTTCCAATATCTTCTAATTTTATTTTATTAGTATGTGTAGGTTGTCCTCCTGTAGATTCATGACTATTATTATCAAAAATAATATGAACTAAATTTCTTGGTTGTAAACTACCTATTGTTGTAAGTGAGCCTAAATTCATCAAAATATTTCCATCTCCGTCAAAAATATACACTCTGACTTTTGGATTTTTTAGTGCAACACCTAATCCTATGGAAGATGCTAATCCCATAGATCCAATCATGTAAAAATTTTCATTTCTATCACATGTTTCATACAAATCTCTACTGATAAACCCATTTGCTGAAACTATTGGATTGTTATTAATTTCTTTGACAATTATTGAAATAGCATCTTTTCTATTCATGTTCTCTCCTAATTATTAGTGCACAAGAATTATTTTTATCCAAATTATTTAGAGCCCAATCACATAAAGATTTCCATTCTTTTTCTGAAATAATTTTAAATGGAATCTGTAAAGTTTTTAAAAGTTGATTTTGAATTTTACCAAATCCTAAATGTTCCGGTGCGTCATTTTTTGTATAACCTCTCCAACCAATAATAAATATTAAAGGAATTTCATACATTTGAACAAGCGATGTGATTGTACTGATTGAATTTCCAAATCCTGCATTTTGCATAAAAATTATTGTAGGGCTTTTTGAAATAGTAAATCCTACACCAATGCCTATGGCTTCCTCCTCTCTAGTTGTAATAAGAATTTTCTTTTGTTTCAAACCCTGGTCTATAAAATACTTCATAGTTGAATCTGGAACTCCTACAAAATTGTCTATACCATTTTTAGAGAAATAATCAAAAATATTTCTCTGAATTTTTTCTTTCAAGAAATATATCCAAATTTTTTAAATTTTTCTTCTAATACTGCTTCATACGTTTTTAAATCATACATCTCTTGTAATTGAAAAATATCTTCCATGCTTGAAATTTTTGGTTCAATTTCACTCATGCTTTTTGCTTGAATCATCTCAGCCAATATCTTCTTGATTGCTGCATGTGATGCTCTAAGAGTTTGATTTGCATAAATAGTCATTTTTATTTTATGTTGAATTAATTCATCAATTGTTACTGAATAATAATTAGTGGGAACTACTACGATGGGTAAATTCCCTTTCCAAGAATCAGCAAATTCAAAAACTTCATCCGGCACTGATTTTTTTGAGTGTATCAAAATTGCATCAGCTCCGGCCCGTTCGTATGCCCTAGCCCGTCTTACTGCTTCATCCATTCCTAAACCTGCTATTAATGCTTCAATTCTTGCGATTATCATGAAATCTTTATCCTGTTTAGCCTCAGCCGCAGAAATAATTTTTCCGACAAATTCTTTTTCTGATAAAAGTTGGTGAGATCCATTCTCTAATAGACTATTTTGTTTAGGAAAAATTTTATCTTCAATACTAATTCCTGCAATTCCTCCACTTTCATATTTTTTAACTAAATATCTTACGTTGTTTGGACCACCATAACCCGTATCACAATCCGCAATAACAGGTATTTTACATGAATTAACCATCTTTGATGCAGCATCAAAAAATTCTGTCATGGTTAAGATACTTGCATCTGGAACACCATTAATTGATGATATGGCAAAACTTCCTGCCCAGATTGCATCAAATCCTGCATTCTCACATAATCTTGCTGACATTGCATCATATGCACCACAAATTTTCAGTATGGGTTTTGAATCAAGTAATTCTCTTAACATTGCTGCATTAGATTTCATTGTATGCTTATTCATGATTGTCACTCTAGTTAACTATTAATTTTTATTTGTTATTTGATGTTTATGTATATAATAAAACAACCTTCCAAAATTATTTTTGGTAATCATTCTATATTAGATTATGATTTTCCTGAAAACTGTCTTGTAATTACATCTAAAGGAGCAAAACAACGTGGTTGGCTCAAATATCTGAGATTAAAAAATTATTCACTCTTTGATAAGGTTGAAAATAACCCCTCAATTGAAACTGTGGATAAAATTTTATCTGAATTTTCAAACACAGAAATTTCCTCTGTAATTGGTTTGGGCGGAGGAAGTGTTCTTGATGTGGCCAAATTCAGTGCCGCTAAAATGAATAAATTCAAAATATTGGTACCAACTACATTTGGAAGTGGTAGTGAAGTTACACGAATAGCGGTGTTAAAGATTGATGGAAAAAAGAAAAGTTTCCATAATGATAAGTTTTTTGCTGATGTTGCTATAATTGACTCAGAATTTATTTCTAATACTCCAGTAACTGTCTTTAAAAATTCAGCAATTGATGCTTTAGCCCAATGTAGTGAAGGATTTGATAGTAAAATTGGTAATTTGTATACAAAATTTCTCTGTGAAAGAGCATTTGATTATTTAGAATCAGGCATATTAAATGAAGATAATGAAAAAATTGTTCTCGGTTCATTATTATCCGGTTTAGGTTTTGGAAATTGTTCTACTACTTTAGGTCATGCATTATCATATGTTTATTCTAATGAGGGTATCTCTCATGGTCATGCTTTAGCTTTTACCACAACTATAGCTCATAAATTTAACAATTCAACATTCTATTCACGTTTTCTTAATATTGTAAAAAAATTGGATTTTGAATCTATAACATTACAATCAGATTTTCAGAACGCAGCTGATCTAATATTAACTGATAGAAAACACATTGACAACAATCCTAAACCTGTTTCACGTGAAGATATCATTTTACTTCTTGAACAAATTGATTCAAACAATGTATTGAACTAAACATTGAAAATTAGCAAAAATAATTTAAACACTAAAGTTATTATTAACCTGTTGGAAATCTCAGAAAATACTCTTAATATTAAAAATGAGAACAAGCGTATAGGTAGTAATTTCTTAGGAATTTTGAATGATCTTAAAAGAAGACCAGAGGACGCAGCAAAGGAATTAGGTGTAACCAGTGCAGAAATATCTTTGATTATAGAAGGGGAAAAAAAATTAACATCTGACATAGTTTCACGTGCTGCAGAAATATGGCCAATCAATGAACGTGATTTTTACATAATTCGAGATGATTGTAATTTTGGAGTTAAAATTATGACTTCTGAAAATTCAGAAAAGAGTAGTAGGATTATGAATCGTGCAGGTAAACCATATTATGAATATAGAGATACTGCAATGAGTAGGTTAGCTCCATTTAGACCCGAATGGATAATGGAATTGTCTTACGTTGATGATAATGATCCTGAAAATCCGAATGTTCAATGGAATAGAGGACATTTTATGCATCAATTTACTTATTTTATTGGCGATGTCAACTTCTATTATCTTGATTCACACGGCAAAAAACAAGTCGCAGTAATGAATACTGGAGATTCTATGTATATCACACCTTTTTCTCCTCATACATTTACCACAAGATCTGGAGCAAAACAAAATGGTCTCATTTTAGCATTAACTTATGGAAATAAATTAACTGGTGACATTCAACAAGAACTATCTGCAATTTCTTCCGAATTAGGTCAAGAATACGCTCTTGATTTTTCTTCAGAACAATCTGCGTTTTCATCTCTTCTTAGATTTCATCGTGAAATAGCAAGTATAACTATCAATGAACTATCTCGACGAAGTAACATATCGGAAAAAAAACTCGAAGATTTTGAAAATAATGTTAACATGCCATCAGAAATTGAACTTCGTAATTTATCTACATCACTTAACGTCAATATACGTGATTTGCTTCCTAATGACAAAATAGAAAATAAAGTCATTTTAAAATTACATGGTGAAGGAAGCGACTGGTTCTATCCAGAATCCAAGAATTATAAATTTCATAATTTGGCTTCCTCTACAACATTACCTTACTCAAAAGCCTTTGAAATTGATGTTTTATCTGATAATGATGAATCATTAGATCTTAAAGTGGGTTTACATCAATATGTTTACAATATAGGAGATAGCAATGTAATACTTAATTGGTCATATGATAATAAACAATTCCAAGAAATTCTACATCCAAATGATTCTGCATACATGAAACCATTTTTACAACACAACTTTAGAGGATTTGGGAAACTTTTGGTATTAAGATTAGGTGGAAAAATTACTGGTGATTCACAAAGAGAATTATCTTTTGTAGGTAAACGAAATGTCAAAAGAGCAATAAATGAATCATTACAGTGGTTTGATCCAAAAAATAACTAATTAAATATTGAAGATTTTTCTACTTCTTCTAGATCCTGTGGAGTATCAATTTCACGCCAATTTCCTTCGATTATAACTGGCGAAACATCATAACCCGAATCAATTATTTCTTGCAGCATATCTGTGATATATGCATCTTTGAATGATTTAGATGCATGAAATATGCCCACGTGATTTTCTTTCAACTCTAAATACTTCTGTAAAAGAATTCTTCCTCCATCTTTAGATAATTTCATAATTCCTAAAAATTCACCAACTTCTTCTTCTGATGATTCTTTTGATATATTTTTTTTAATTTTAATTATTTTTCCATTTTTAATTAATACATTTTCTGCTTCAGATAGTGGATGTAATGTACGTCCATCATAATTTTTTTTCCAATTTAGATTTATAGCTATTCCTATATCTCCTGAAAATTGTAACATCTGTTGAATTATTTTTTGTTCAAATATTATATCAGTATATGAAACTATCCCTGAATCTGATAATTTTTCACTTGCACAAAATAAACTTTCATTCATATTTGTTGTGGCAAAATATTGATTTCTTACATAGTTTACATTTGGAAAGTTTATCATTTCACCTTTGTAGCCAGTTACAATCGTAATATCATTAATACCACATTTC
>Ga0194131_10002196_pt1 | contig 32290 bp, 24 predicted proteins | sample TA2KigO120mmetaG_FD_148631 | JGI IMG/M metagenome (GOLD analysis project Ga0194131, IMG submission 148631) | Freshwater microbial communities from Lake Tanganyika, Tanzania - TA2015053 Kigoma Offshore 120m | ecosystem: Environmental > Aquatic > Freshwater > Lake | place: Tanzania: Lake...
TGTCCGGCTTCTTCAAATCTGCAATCTGCAATCTCAAATCTGCAATCGCGGCCGCCAGCGTCACGCCATCGATGAACTGCATCGCATAGAAGTGCGTGCCGCGCTCGCAGCCGACGTAGTGCACCGGCACCATGTTGGTGTGATGCAGCTGGGCGGCAGCCTGGGCTTCATTCTTGAAGCGTTGCAATTGCCGTGGGTCAAGGGTGGCGGCGAAGGGGAGGACCTTCAAGGCCACGCGCCGGTTGAGCGAGACCTGCTCGGCCTCGTAGACGACGCCCATGCCGCCGCGGCCGACCTCGCGGATGATGCGGAAGTCGCCGAGGAGTCCCACATGGTAGTCATCGGTTGCGGCCATGCCCGAGCGATCGGCTGCCGACAGGCGCATGAACTGCAGGGCGGTGAGCACATTGCGGATCACGCCGGCGTGCTGGGGATGACGCTGGGCGTATTCGTCGATGGCGGGCTGCTCGCCGCGCTCGAGGCGGTTGCCGAACTCGTCGGCAAGCTGGGCGACGAGGGATTCCAGGGATTGATTGTCGGCGGCGGGAATGTGGGTCATGGCGTGGGCTCCAGGAGGCCGTGCTCGGTCAGCAGTTTCTGCAGGCGTAGCAAGGCCCGTCCGTAACGTTTGCGTGCCGCCGCCGGGGCGATCTCCAGCGCGGCCGCCACTTCCTCGTAGGCCAGGCCCTCAAAGTTGCGCATCAGCAGGATGTCGCGATCCGCTTCGGGCAGTCGCGCCAGGGCCTGGTTCACTTGCCGGGCCAGTTCGCGGCGCGACAGCTGCTGGCTGGGGCTCGAACCGGACCGCAGCAGCTGCTGGGCGAGCAGGAGCGACGAGCCTTGCGGCAGGTGCACCTCGCGGCGCGGCGAGCGCTTGGCGGCGTCATGGTGCTCGCGCAGCTTGACCAGGCACTCGTACGCGGTCTTGCGCAGCCAGACGCGAAAGGGCATCGGCTGCCGCCGCAGGAAATCGCCCAGCCGGCGCAAGGCCTCCCGCTGGGTTTCCTGCACGACATCGGAAAGATCCAGACGGCCCCGTAGCCTCGGGTCCAGTCGCAGCCCGACGACCTGCCGCACAAACGGCCGGTAGAGGGCAAACAGCCGTTCGAAGGCCTGTCGATCCCCGTCGCGCGCCTGTTCAAGCAGGCGCTCGGTCTCCCCGGCATCGGGCAGGAGCGTGCCCATCCACGTCCCTCCCAGTACTTACCGCGGAAAGACGAGAGAATGTGACCGCGCTTGCCGAGAAAATGTTAGCCGTTCGGCCAAAGGGCTGCGTGAGAACTGGTTCATGGGCGTCCTGGGCTAAAGAGGTCGAAAAATGATCGGAAGTGGTGAAATTCTAGCCAGCAAGGCGCGGCAAGTCCAGGATTCGTCCAGAGGATTATGCGCCGAGGGGGTGTGTGTCCCTTTCTGGACGAATCCTGGACGAATCTTGCCGCCGCCACACCGGCGCCCGGCGTGATCCTGAGGCCGTGGGGGGACGACCGGCGGAGAAGACGGCGTTCCGACATCGCCAGCTTTACAGGGTTTTCATGCGTTCCTGTACCAGGACGCTGAGCTGCTTGAAGCGCGGATGATCCGAGGCGCCGAGCCATTCAAAGACGGTGGTCTCGCTGGTGGTGATGATGGCGTTGGCTTTTTCGAGGCGGCGCAGCGCTTGCTCGTGATCGACGGTGTAGCGGCTGCCGACGGCGTCCACCGGGATGTAGACGCGGAAGTCCCTGGCAAGCAGATCGAGCGCGGTGTGCATGACACAGACATGCGTCTCGATGCCGGCAAGGACGACCTTGGTCCGTGCGGCACGCTGCAGGTTGTCCACCAGGCCAGGCACGGCGCAACAGCTGAAGGCGACCTTGTCGGGCCGCTGCGACAGCCGGCCGGCCAGCTCGGGAACGGTCGGACCGAGTCCTTTGGGATACTGCTCGGTGGCCGTCACCGGCACATCGAGCAGCTTGGCGGCGTCGATGAGAAAGGCGATGTTCTTGACCATCGTCGCCGCTGCGTGGATCCTGGGGAGCAATTTCTCCTGGACGTCGATGACGAGCAGGCTGCTATCGCCGAGTGTCAACTTGGTCGGATGCGACATGAGCGGTCTCCGGGTATCCCCAAAGCGTTGATGTATCGCGAGGCTGCGCAGGCGTCAACAACAGTGGTTTTGCGCTGTACGGCGATAGGTTGCCGGCAGTAGAATGACGCTGCAGCGAAGCCGACCACAAGCGAGGTGATCCATGACAGGCACACGCCGCTCCTTTCTGGGCGCCAGCGCCGCCGTTGCCGCCGGCGCGACGTCCGCGACCCATGCCGCGCAGGACGATGAGTCGCGCCTGGGTCGGACGCCGCAGACGCGTTTTGCCGTCAACGTGGAGATGTGGTTTCGCAAGCTGCCGTTCATGCGGCGACTGGAGGAGGCGGCCCGGCTGGGTTTCCCGGCGGTGGAATTCTGGCCTTGGCAGAACAAGGACATCCCCGCCGTCGCCGCCGCCTGCAAGAAGCTGAAGCTCGATATCGCCCAGTTCACGGCCTGGGGCTTCCGTCCCGGTCTCAACGAGACCAAGAACCATGCACGTTTCTTGAAGGACCTCGAGGCCGGCTGCAAGGTGGCGCGGCAGCTCAATTGCCGGAACATGTGCGTCGTGGCCGGCGACGACGTGGCCGGAATGACGCAAGCACAGATGCATCAGAACGTCATTGCCGGCCTGCGCAAGGGCGCTCCGATTGCCGAGAAGCACGGCATCACGCTCATCCTCGAGCCCATGAACATCCGCGTCGATCACAAGGGGCACTGTCTTTTTGGCAGCGAGCCGACGGTGCGCATCCTCAAGGCGGTCAACTCGCGGCACGTGAAGATGCTTGCCGACCTGTACCACTTGCAGATCACGGAGGGCGACCTGTGCGGGCACCTGCGCGAGAACATCGACCTCATCGGCTACGTGCAGATCGCCGACCACCCCGGCCGGCACGAACCCGGCACCGGCGAGATCGCCTACACGCGCGTCTTCCAGGAACTGGCGAAGCTCGGCTATCGCGGCTACGTCGGCCTGGAATGCACGCCGCGCAAGACGGATGTCGAGGCGGCCCGGGCGGTGAACCGGGCGGACCAGTGGTGAGGAGCAACCAGGTCCCGAATGCTTGCGAATTCCGCCACGACTCGCTCACGCCTTGTTGATCTTCACGACGATGCAGGTGATGTTGTCGCCGAAACCTTCTGGCTCCTTGAGCGAGGGCAGACGCTGGACAAGATCGGCGGCGTCGCACAGTTGCATGGCGAGGGTTTCGGCGGGGAGATGTGCCCGGCTGCGGATGATCTCGGCCATCTGCTCCGGCTCCAGGTAAGCGCCTTCCTCGATCAGGCCATCGCTGCATAACACGATCACGTCGCCGGGAAGGAGCGTCCAGCGCGACAGCGTCGGCTCGAAGTAGTCTTCCAGGACGGCGAGCGAGCCATCGGCCGCGACCGTGCAACCGCCCACGCAATCGCGCAGGCCGCGAGCCATGATGCCGAGCGAGCGGACTTCCTCGGGCGGCACGCGTGCCGCGAGCAGTTCGTTGCCCAGGTCGCCATCCACGGTGAGTTGCTCCACCGTGTTGCCGTCGATGAGGTAGGCCCGGCTGTCGCCGACATTGGCCAGCGTGAGCGTGTTGCCCTCGATCCAGCCCGCCAGCAATGTGGTGCCCATCAGGTCCATGCCCTGTTCGAGCTGCCGGCGGTAGCCATTCTCGATGGCCCAGGCGAGGAGATTCTCGGCTCCGCGGCGGCAGAGATCGCCGATGCGGGAGGCGAAGGACTCCGCGGTGGTCCGGGCGTCGAATTCGTTTTCCAGCATCAGACAAGTTACCAGGCTGGCGATGGCGCCGCTGCCGACTTCGCAGGTGGTGATGCCGTCGGCGACCGTGAGCAATGCGCGCTCCGGCTGATGGAAGGAGCGCACGAGCATATGGTCTTCGTTGTCGCGATCGAGAGCGAGCTTGGCACGGCCGGTGCGCGTATGGCCGCCAACCTCCCAGGCGACCGGCGTGCGCGAGGCGGCGCGTTGCACATTGCGGCGCAGGGCTTTTTCCATTGCATCGCTGAACGCGCCGGGTGACGGAAAGCGATGCCGCGGATCGAAAGCCAGCCCGCGAGCGATGGCGCCTGCCACTCCAGGAGGCAAGTCGCGGCGGTAGTTACGCAGCGGGGGTATGGCGTGGGAGAACGCCTCCAGCCCGTTGCCTGTGAAACCGTCCGGCAACAGGCCTGCCAGCCAGTAGTAAGCGAAGAGGGCCAGGTGATAGACGTCGGTGGCCGGGCCGATGTCCTGGGCCTGAAATCGGGAAACCTCCGGGGGTGCGAAGACGGCCAGGGCCGGCAGCTGGGGCGGAAGCCGCCGGGCGGGATAAACTTCGAGATCGAGATTCGTGAAGCGCAGCGACGCGCCGATCGGCGTATCACTGCCTTCGATCCATTCCATTTCGCGCGGATCGAAGGTAAGCCAGGCGAGCTGTTGCTCGTGCAGTGACTCGAGTTCGCCAGCGAGAACCTTCAGGAACCGACACAGATCGCGCAGGTCATCCAGCGGATTCTCTGGGACGGTCGCTTCCCATGGCCTGGCCGGGACGCCGCGGACCTCGGCCAGCACCCAGGCGCCTCTGGCTTCTTCCACGACCTGAATGGGCGGCAAGGCCGAGGCGGAACGAGTGCGACGGTCCATGATAGCATCGCGCGTCCGTTCCCACACGGTCCCGGGGAGCCAGTGGGCTCGCCAGCTGCCGAGCCGCCCGACGATCTGCACAGCCAATTCTGGCGCTTCGAGGAGTCGCGATTCTTCTGGCGTGAGCGCAACCGGATCCTCGCCGGGCAAAGGGCAGAAGGTCGGCGGCGCGGCATCGGCGGGCGGCGACAGATCCGCGTTGCAATGGTCGCAGAACTCCGCATCCTGCGCAAAGCTGCCACACGCCGGACAGGTCACGCCCATCAGCAATCCTCTGTTCCGCTTCGAGGCCGATCATGGACGAGTTGGTGTCCATGATAAGAGGTTGTGGCACCGATCACAACTTCCCGCGCGGGACTGGAGTCCTCTCGCGGCCTGGACATCTCGGCGAATGGAGCAAACAAGTATGGGTGCCAGCTACCGCTCAGCCGGCTTGCTCAAAAGGGTGGCGTGTGACGGGAAAAAAAACGCAGCGGTTGCGGCCGGTGATCTTGGCTTCGGCCAGGGCAGCCGCCGCGATGTGCTTCATCTGCTCGTAGTAGGCCGTCACGCCGGCGTCAGCGACAGCAAACCCAAGACTGACACGCACCGAGATTGGCTCGTCGTTGTATGAGAATCCAGTCTTCTCGATCGTGGTGCGGATGCGCTCGCCGAGAACGACGGCGCCTTCCATCGTGGTCTCGGGCGCGATGACCAGGAATTCCTCGCCGCCGATGCGGCCCAGGAGGTCCACGGTTCGCAGCGAGCCCAGGAGAGCCTTGCCCAGATCGACCAAGACCTTATCGCCGCCGGGCAGCAGGTAGCGTTCGTTGATTTCCTTGAAGTGATCCACATCCACCAGGCCGACGGCCAGCGCGCCGGGAGAGCGCTCGCGGCGACGCAACTCGCGCTCTGCCAGCCGATCCATGGCCCGGCGATTCGGCAGGCTGGTGAGCGGGTCGGTCAGGGCCAGCTTTTCGAGCATCTTGTTCTTCTGTTTCAGCTCGTGATTGGCCTCCTCCAGCTCGCGGGTTCGCTGGGCCACGCGATTCTCCAGTTCGGCGTTCAGCTGGCGAAGCTCCTGTAACAGTTGCTCGTGGCTGCGCTCGAGGAAATGTGTACGCGCCGCGTCATGGAGGGTGCCGATCAGCTCTTCGGGGCGCCACGGCTTGAACAGATAGCGGAAAACCTGGCCACGATTGATGGCCTCCACGGCTTCTTCCAGTTCGGCGAAGCCGGTCATGAGCAGGCGGACGGTCTTGGGATGATGCTCGCGGACCCATTCGAGGAACTGCACGCCCGTGACGCGCGGCATTTTTTGGTCGGTGAGCACCAGATCGATGTCGCGTTCGGCAAACAGTTGCTTCGCCGTCGCGGCGGAATCCGCGGTCAGGACCTCAAATTCAGGGGTCAAAAGTGTAGCAAGGGTGGAGAGGATGTATGGCTCATCATCCACGACCAGTAGCGAACACTTGTATTTGCCCACACTATGCCTCGTGCGCACACGTACCTTTACCGCCAGGATGCTGGTTGGGGTAATAAACGAGCAGTTAATCCATCCTGCTCAACATATACCTCAAAATCCGCAGAAAGCCAGTGCCTTGCAGGAAAGTTTGGCACGGAAAGATCCCGCGTCCTGAGATTCCGCCGCGATCAATGAATTCTGGCTCACAAAAAACCGCTTTTCACGCTAGCAATCGGTTTTTCCGCCCGGTAGACTAGGGAAGCTGACCTGCCTAGCTTCAGAACCTACCTTCGGGCACGACAAGCAAACTGACCCATCGACGATCCTTGCCGACGGCCGGGGTCGAGGTAGCCATGAGACGAGCGCTGTACGTTACACTGGTACTGCTATTGCTGGCATCCGGGGGGCTGGGAGTCTGGTACTGGCAAGCGCAAGCCTCGCCCAGAACGATCTTTCGAACAGCCGCGGCCGAGCGCGGGCCCTTCCTCGCAGTCATCGCAGCCACCGGGCCGATCCAGCCCGAAGAGGTCATCGACGTCGGTGCCCAGGTCGCCGGTCGCATCGAACGCTTTGGCATCGATCCACGCAGTCTCCAGCAGACAGCCTGGTTATCCGCACTCACCGGCTTCCCGAGCGGCAATGGCCTGGGCGGCGTGCTGCTGGGCGGCTTGATCATGCCCAAGCCAATCGATTACCGCTCACCTGTCGAGGAAGGCACCATCCTCGCGCAAATCGACCCAGTGCTGTATCAGTCGCGTGTTGACCGCTCGCGTGCCGACTTGCAGCGGGCCCAGGCCGATCTCCTGCAGATGCAAGCAAAGCTGACGCAGGCGGAACGCGACTGGGCGCGGGCTCAGGACCTGTACAATCGCAAAGCGATTTCCCAGTCCGACCACGACCTGGCTCGTGCCAGTTATGACACGGCTGTTTCGAACCTGGGCGTGGGCAAGGCGGCCATTGCACAGGCCCACGCCGTTCTGCAAGAAGCCGACACGAACCTCGGCTACACGACCATTCGCTCCCCCGTGAAGGGCGTCATCATCGAGCGCCGCGTCAATGTCGGCCAGACGGTCGTTGCCAGCCTCAACGCCCCGAGCCTTTTTCTCATCGCCAAGGACATCAAGCGGTTACAGATCTGGGCATCGGTGAACGAGGCGGATATTGGCCATATCAAGCCCGGGCAGGCTGTTCGCTTCAACGTCGATGCCTTTCCCCAGGACGAATTCGTCGGCCAGGTGAACAAGGATCAGCCGCGGCTCAATGCCAACATGAATCAAAACGTGGTCACCTACACGGTCGTGGTCAACACCGACAACGCCCATGGACGGCTGTTGCCGTACATGACTGCCAACGTCAAGTTTCTGGCGCATCAGCAAGATAATGCTCTGCTGGTTACCAATGCGGCACTGCGCTGGCGGCCCAAGATGAACCAGGTGGCTCCGGACGCGCGCAAGGCCTACGCTCGCTCCGGCAAGCAGAATCGCTCGTCGCCGAGAATGGTCAAGTCTGCCGCAGAACGCGAACGCCATGATATGGGAACTGTCTGGATCGTGGATGACGGCTTCGTCCGGCCGATCCGCGTCGCCATCGGTATGAGCGACGGCGCCATGACACAAGTCCTGGGCGGCGATCTGCGTGAAGGCATGGAACTCGTCGTCGGCGAGGACCGCGTCGAGGCGGCCGGCGACGAGCACAATCCGTTCTCGGTAAAGATGTTCGGAGGCAAGAAGTAGTTTTCAGTGTCCAGACAAGCACAGAACACTGAACACTGAACACTGAACACCGGCATGGAACTCATCAAGCTCAAGAACCTGTGCAAGACCTACCGCCTCGGCGAGATCGAGGTGCCTGTGCTCAAAGGCGTGTCGCTGATGATCCGCCGCGGCGAGATGGTGGCGCTCATGGGCACGTCGGGCTCCGGCAAGTCCACGCTCATGAACATTCTCGGTTGCCTGGACCGGCCCACGTCCGGGCAGTACTGGCTCGACGGCCAAGAAGTGGGGCAGCTGTCAGCCGATGACCGGGCCATGGTCCGCAACCGCAAGATCGGCTTTGTCTTTCAGAACTTCAACCTGTTGACCCGGACCAGCGCGCTGGAGAATGTCATGATGCCGCTGGCCTACACGGCCGGGCATCTGAACGAGCGTGAATGCCGCGAGCGGGCCCAGGCGTTGCTTGAACGCGTTGGGCTTGCCAGCCGGCTTGATCATCACCCCTCGCAGCTGTCCGGCGGGCAGCAGCAACGCGTGGCCATTGCCCGCGCGCTGGTCAATAACCCGCCGCTGCTGTTCGCGGATGAACCGACCGGCAATCTCGACTCGGCCACCAGCGAGGACATCCTCAAGATGTTCCAGATCCTCAACGAGGAAGAAGGCATCACCATCATCCTGGTGACGCATGAACTGGACGTTGCCAGGCATGCGCGCCGCATTGTGCGCATCCGCGACGGCCTAATCGAGGACGGCTCTGTCGAGGCTGACACAGGCAAGAAAACCGTGCACATGGCGGTGTCGCAATGAAGCAGTTGCTCCGCACCTTGAGGATGGCGCTGAACGCTTTGCGCCGCAACGTCATGCGCAGCGCCTTGACGACCCTGGGCATCGTCATCGGCGTGGCGGCCGTGATCGCCATGACGGAGATCGGTCAGGGGACCAGCGCTTCGGTCGAGCGCGCCATCAAGAGCATGGGAGCCAACAACCTGCTCATTCAGCCAGGCAGTGCCTCCAGCGGCGGCGTCACGTTCGGCAGCGGCAGCGTCGTCACCCTAACGCCGATGGACGGCGAAGCCATGAAGCGCGAATGTCCCGCTCTCGCCGCCGTTGCTCCCATCGTCCGCGCACGTGTGCAGGTCGTGTCCGGCAATCGAAACTGGGTCCCGCTCTACATCTACGGCACCACCCCAACCTTCCTCGAAGTCCGCGAATGGGAGGACCTGGAGGAAGGCGAGAACTTCACCGATCGCGACGTCAGCAACGGCAACCGCGTCTGTCTCCTAGGTAAGACGGTCGTCAGGGAACTGTTCCAGGATGAATCGCCCGTGGGCAAGGAAGTACGTATCAACAATGTCTCGTTCAAGGTCATCGGCGTGCTGAGCCGCCGAGGCGCCAACATGATGGGGTTGGACCAGGATGACATGCTTCTGGCTCCGTGGACTGCGATCAAGTATCGTGTCAGTGGCGCCAGCCTGGCCAGCGTCAACCAGAGCGCTACTGTGGTTCAGGATCCGTCCCAGAAGGTCAACACGCTCAGCCAGCTTTACCCGTCGCAAAACGTCAGCCTCTATCCGGTGCCGTCAGCGTCGCAGATCGCCAACAACCCGCAGCCGGTTCGCTTCGTCAACGTCGATCAGATTCTGTGCCGGGCAACCTCGGGCGAGGACATTCCACTGGCGATCGAGCAGATCACGGAGTTGCTTCATGAGCGGCATCGCATTCGCGACGGCCAGCCGGACGACTTCAACATCCGCGACATGACCGAGATCAGCCGCACACAGCGGACGACGTCGAATCTGATCACGCGGTTGATCCTGATCGTCGCGCTCGTGTCGCTGATGGTTGGCGGCGTAGGCATCATGAACATCATGCTGGTCTCGGTGACGGAACGGACGCGCGAGATTGGCCTGCGCATGGCCGTGGGGGCACGGGCGCGGGACATCCTGCGGCAATTCCTGGCCGAGGCGATCGTGCTGTGCATGCTGGGTGGACTGATGGGCATCATCCTCGGCCGCGGCGTCGCCATCATGGTCCGCAAGTTCCTCAACTGGCCGACCGAGATTTCGCTGCTGGCCATCATCGGTGCCGTCGGTGTTTCCGCGGCCGTTGGCGTCATCTTCGGCTACTATCCGGCATGGAAAGCGTCGCGGCTCGATCCAATCGAGGCGCTCCGTTATGAATAGGTCGGCGACCTGCCCTACGTAAGTGTCTCGTCACTTTAGCCTAACAGCGTTCAGTCGCTACAAGCCCAATAGCCACCTTTTGTTGCAAATCGGGTGTCCATTCGCACCTCGACAGCCATGCCCCTGTATTCTTTTGGCCGAACCCCGCCAGTCAACCCATAATTCGCCTGCAGCTTGGCAGAAGTCGATGGGCAACGACAGTTGGCCTGCAATTCAGCATTGCGTTGCTCCCAGCGGCTGCGGAACTGTCTGGCCATAACCGATGAACAGGACATAACTTGTGGCACAGTGGCTGTCGCGATCTGCAGCCGAATCAAAAAAAATCAAAAAAATCGTCAAAGTCATGTCCGATTTGAGCATGAAATTTCGATTGCCTATATAGAGGGCTCTTCGGCCGTCAGACTGCCAAATTCCAATGGGGGGGACATTGACGATGTTCGGACTTTTTTTCAAGCGCCGCGGCAACCGGCCGGTTTCGCAAACTCGATCCGTCGTGCGGGCACGCACTGTTCGCCCCTGGCTTGAAATGCTTGAGGCGCGGGACTGCCCGGCGGCCCCGCAGATCACCAATTTCCAGGCAACTGTTCTTCCAGGGCATCAGGTGCGCCTCACCGGCATGGTGGTTGCCAATCAGCCTGCGACCGTGAACGTCAATTTCAGCGGCACCGTCTCGGGTAGCACGACGCCGAACGCAACGGGTTACTTCAGCTTCACGACGGGAACAGCCAGCCTGGGAACGGTTTATGCCGTGGGCATTGACCAGCAGCAGCAGTCGTCGAATACCGCCCAGTCCAGCGTCGCCGTGGCGCCTCCCACCCTCACTCTGAACATAACTTACATGACTCAGCGAACCGTGACGCTGAGCGGTACGGTCAGCAGCATTGACGCCGGTGGTCGGACCGTCACTTTCTCCGGAGTCGCCACGGGATCCGCCGTGACCACGAGCAACGGCATGTTCAGCTACACCACACAGGCCTCGGCGCTGGGCAACATCCAGGCAGTCACAACCGATTTGTGGGGCCAGACGTCCAGTTCCGTGCAGGTTACGGTGGCCAGCAATGATCCATCGATCACCAATTTCGCCGCCGTGCACGGGATCGGCACTGTCTGGACCTTTCAGGGCCGCGTGATCGACGAAAGCGCGAGCGGTTTGACCATTACCTTTGCCGGCATACCTTCCCTCGCGAACCGCACGACGACGGTCGGCCAGGACGGCTGGTTCTACCTGACGATCGAACTGCAAGAAGGCGAGGAAGGAGTGGTAACCGCCGAGACGATTGACTGGTGGGGACTGGAATCGAACGAAGCGCAAACCACGGTGTTCATTTGATGAAACACCAAGTCAGTGTCATGCCTCATTCCCAGGAGTCGACCAAGGAAAAAAGATGTACACAGAACTAGCCCAGGCGATCCAGCAAGGCGACCACGTGGCGGAGACCCGGTTTCGCGGCGCCCTCGAACCAGAGTTGATGCGCATCGTGCGTCGCGCGTTGAATGCCGGCGGCGGATCGTCTCATCTCGATCAGCGCATTCTTGCGGAGGCCCACCTGGGATTCTGGGAACTCCATTCCGAACCGCAAGCGCGCGAGGCGGTGATCCGGCAAGTGGCCGTACGCATGTGCCGCAACATACTCAAACGCTTGCAGACGCGGCCGACCGAGCGCCCCGGCCGGGATAACGCGATGGGTGACGAATCATGTGCCATGACCGCGACTCTCCTGGCGGGGACCTGAGAGGCGAACTTGCTAGATCGGCGCCACAACAAAGAGCAATTGCTCGATGATCTTGAATCGCTAATGCATGATGTGGGCGAACTATCGCTGAGACAGGACGAGCAGCGGCCGGAGGCCGCCGCGCTCAAGACGGCTCAGGAGCGCTTGCAGTACGTTCTTGTCTCGAGCCCAGCCATCATCTACTTGCTCAAGCTCGACGACGGCCAGGAGGTTGTCGCCTCGTGGGTCAGCGACAACGTCGGCGCCTTGCTCGGCTGCCGCCCCCCGGTCGAGGGTTACCTGCAGTGGTGGCTGGAAAACTTGCATCCGGATGATCGGCCCGGCGCTGAAACGAAGATCGCCAACCTGATCAAGCAAGATCAACTCGTCAGCGAGTATCGTTTTCGCCACGCCAGCGGCAACTATCTGTGGATTCGCGACGAGGCTCGACTGATTCGCGATGCGGCGGGCCGCCCGCTGGAATGCGTCGGCTCCTGGAGCGACATCACCGAGCGCAAGCAGCTTGAAGAACAGTTCCGCCATGCCCAGAAGTTGGAGGCGGTGGGTCGACTCGCCGGCGGCGTGGCACACGACTTCAATAACTTGCTGACGGTGATTGCTGGCTACACCGAGATCATTCTGAGCACCCTGCACGAAGGTGATCCACTGCGCGATCACGTCAAGCAGATTCACAGAGCCGGCGAACGCGCCGCCGGCCTGACCCGGCAGTTGCTGGCGTTCAGTAGAAAGCAAATCCTCGTGCCGGTGGCTCTGGATCTCAATTCCTTGCTCGGCGACATCGAGAAGATGCTCGGCCGGCTGATCGGCGAGGATGTCGAATTGGTGGTTCACCTCGCCCCGGGTCTGTGGGCCGTCCGAGTCGACGTTGGACAGTTTGAGCAGGTTGTCATGAACCTGGCCGTCAATGCCCGGGATGCCATGCCGCAAGGGGGCAAGCTGACCATCGAGACCGCCAACGTCGTTCTCGATGAGGCCTACGTCCGGCTGAATCCGGAGGCGCGTGTGGGCCCGCACGTCCTGCTGGCCATCAGTGATAACGGCTGCGGCATGGATGCGACCACGAAGGCCCGCATCTTTGAGCCGTTCTTCACGACCAAGGGGCCGGAGAAAGGCACCGGACTTGGTCTGGCCACCGTCTTCGGCATCGTCAAGCAGAGCGGCGGGCACCTCGAGGTGCACAGCGAACTCGGAATTGGTTCGACCTTCAAGATCTATCTGCCGCGCCACATCGAAGGAGCCGTCGCCGGCAAGTCCGTTGCGGGACTCAAGGTAGCGCCGCGCGGGACCGAAACCGTCTTGCTGGTCGAGGATGAAGATGAAGTGAGGCTCCTCGTCCGTCTCGTACTGGAACGCAACGGCTACAAGGTTCTGGAAGCACGCAATCCCGGGCAAGCCTTGTTGGTCTGCGAACAATACGAAAAGACCATTCACCTGCTGGTGACCGATGTGGTCATGCCGGATATGAACGGCCGGCAACTCGCCGAACGATTGCTGCCCATGCGGGCCGGCATGAAAGTGCTCTACCTGTCCGGCTATACCGATGACGCCGTCGTGCGCAACCGCGTACTCGATCAGGACACACCGTTTCTGCAAAAACCTTTCACCACCTACGCCTTGGCCATCAAGGTCCGTGAAGTGCTTGATCAGTGACGGCCAGCCAATTCTTCAGCCCCCAGCATTCTTGTCTCCGCGCCGCATGACAGCGCAAATGTGCCTGGCGAGATGGCCACGTCACGTTACAATGAGAGCAAAGCAGTTGCCCCGGGAACTCATGTTCATTGTCGAAATCATAACCCGCACGGGCAGAATTTGTGAGCGATTTCGCTCGTTCGCGCGTGCCAAGCGACGCATCGACCAGTTCCAGGACAAAGACCTGGTTGGCATTCCATTCATTTACCAGGAGTTGCCCGACGGCTCACAACGGCTGGTGCGTGAGGACGGCAAGCCCTTGCAGTGGCACCGCCACCCGGATGAGAGCCTGGCGAGTGACGAACCACTGCCGCTGGTGGAACCGAACCCGGAGAAGCCATGAATCCACGTCTGGCCTGGCGATTTCTGGTGCCCATGGTGGCGGTGAGTCTGTTGCTGCTGGCGATCGGCGTGGTGGCGGCATGGTCCATGCATCGGCTGCAAAGCGAGGTTTCGGAGATCCTGGCGGCGCACGTGGGCAGCGTCCGCGCGGCCGGCGAGTTCGAGATCAGCATGCGTGAGACCCGCAAGCATCTCAGCTACTGCCTGCTCACCGGTGACCGCGCACACTTGCGGCACATTCCGGAGCTGCGCGCGCAGACCGACTACTGGTTGACCGAAGCGGAACGGCTCGCGACCACTCCGAAGGAGGCATCGCTGACGAGGCGTATTCGCCAGGGGTACGAACAGTTTTGCGAGCAGCTTGCCGAGATCTCGGAAAGCCGATCCACACCGGTGTCCCCGCGCAAGGTTCTTGACGAAATCCACGACGGACTGATGAAGGAGATTCTCAAGCCGGCGCACGACTATCTGGAACTCAACGAGGAGACGGCGGTGGCCGCCAGCAAGGAGAACCAGAGGATGACGCAGCGGATGTCGCTGGTGCTGCTGCTGCTGGGCAGCACGGGCTCGCTGGCCGGTTTGCTGGCCGGCTTCGCCATTGCCCGGGGCATTCGCCAGTCGCTGGTGCAGCTCAGCTTGCCTCTGGGGGACGCGGCCGGCAAGCTCAAGGAAGTCGTGGGTCCGATCACCTTTTCGACGCGCGGCGGCTTCAAGGACCTGGAGAGAATCCTGCGCACCGTGGCCGAGCACGTCGGCACCGTGGTCAGACGCCTGCAAGAAAGCCAGCGCGAGATCCTGCGCTCCGAGCAGCTGGCGGCGGTCGGACAGATGGCAGCCGGCATGGCCCACGAACTGCGTAACCCCCTGATGGCCATGAAGCTGCTCGTGCAGGCCGCCGCCGAGCGTGGCCTGAGGGATCGCGATCTCACCGTACTGGAGGATGAAATCTTGCGCCTGGAGAATCTGGTGCAAAGTTTCTTGAATTACGCGCGGCCCCCCCAGATCGAGAAACGACCGGTCAATCTGGTGGACTTGATCCGCCAGAAACTCGTGCTGGTGGCCAGCACCGCTGAGCCGCGCGGCATTCACATCGACGTGGAATGGCCGACCGTCCCGGTCATCGTCGAGGCCGACCTGGGACAGATGCGGCAGGTCTTGCTCAATTTGCTGCTGAACGCCGTGGATGCCATCGAGCCGCCAGGCGGGCGTGTGATCATCAGGATCCGAGACGATCGGCACAGTGGCACAGCGCCGTCCGGAGTCGCGATCGAAGTCGAGGACACCGGCCGGGGCCTGCCCCTCGACCTGGGCGCACGCATTTTCGAGCCGTTCGTCAGTTCCCGTGAAACCGGGCTGGGACTGGGGCTGTCGATTTGCAAGCGCATCATGGAGGCCCATGGCGGCAAGATCAGCGCTTGCAGCTTGCCGCAAGGCGGGGCGCGTTTCACGGTCTGGTTGCCCGCTGCCGTGGCGAGCGATTCGAGCCATTCCGAGGAGCCGTCGCGTGAGGTGACCGATGTCGAAGTTGCTGGTCGTCGATGACGAGGCCAACGTCCGTTATTCACTGGAGCGCAGCCTCGAGTCGGATCGATTGCAGATCGTGACGGCGGGGACGGCGCTCAAGGGCATCGAGCTTGTGCGCCGCGAGAAGCCGGATGCGGTCATCCTGGACATTCGCTTGCCCGACCTGTCCGGACTGGATGCCTTCAACCAAATTCGCGAGATCGATCCGCGCTTGCCGGTGATCGTGATCACGGCGTTCGCGACCACGGACACGGCCATCGAGGCCATGAAGCGCGGCGCCTTCGAGTATCTGGTCAAGCCTGTGGACTTATCGCAGCTTAGAGAAGTGGTGGACAAGGCTGTTGAACTGAGCCGCTGGCGGCACGTGCCGGCGGTCTTCGAGGCCGAGCCGCTTGCCGGCGGCGAACGCATCGTCGGCCAGGCCGCGGCGATGCAGGAGGTTTACAAGGCCGTCGGCCGCGTCGCGCCGCAGGACATCAACGTCTTGATTCTCGGCGAGACCGGCACCGGCAAGGAACTGGTGGCGCGGGCGATCTTTCACCACAGCCGCCGTCACGACAAGCCTTACCTGGCGATCAATTGCGCAGCGATACCGGAAACGTTGCTGGAAAGCGAGATGTTCGGCCACGAGCGCGGTGCCTTCACCAGCGCCGACCGCCGACGCATCGGCAAATTCGAGCAAGCCAACGGTGGCACGATTTTCCTCGACGAGATTGGCGACATGTCCAGTGGCGTGCAGTCGAAGGTGCTGCGACTTCTGCAGGAGCAGCAGTTCGAGCGCATTGGCGGCAACGAGACGCTTCGGACCGACGTGCGCATCATCGCTGCCACCAACCAGGACCTCGAATCTCAGGTCGCCGACGGCAAGTTCCGCAAGGACCTGTATTATCGTTTGCACGATTTCACCATTCGCTTGCCCCGGCTGCAAGATCGCCTGGAAGACTTGCCTCTGCTCGTGGAGCATTTCATCAAGGTATTCAATCAAGACCTGGGCAAGGAGGTGCGGTCGGCAACGCCGGAGGCGATGAAACTCCTGGAAAGCCATGAATGGCCCGGCAACGTGCGCGAACTCCAGAGCGCTATCAAGTATGCGTTGCTTCATGCCAGCGGCGGCGTGCTGGGCGCGGATTCCTTGCCGGACACCGTCAACCCTGCACGAAACCATGCGGCGACGCCGGCGGTTGCCGATACACTGGACCTCGTGCAACTGATTCGTCAGCTGCTGGCGGCGGGCGAGTCCGATGTGTACCACAAGCTGGTGCTGGCCGCGGATCGCGTCGCACTCACAGAAGTGCTGCGCCATGCCAAGGGGAGCCAGGTCCAGGCCAGCGAGATTCTGGGCATCTCTCGGACAACGTTGCGCGCGAAGATGCGGGCAGCTGGGTTAGCTGTCGAAAAACACCTCTTGCCAGATTCTGGCCAGGCGGAACAGAAACTGGACATCTCTTGATGTGGCGTTTGGGCATGGCATTGCCTAAATCTCTTTTGCTCTAATAGATGCGCTGCGATTGGCGTCAAGGTCCTCGGCTTCTTGAAGTATCGGCATGCCGTTTGCACTTGGCGGAAGTTGCCGTTTCGTCACTCGATCGGTCGAATTGGGCAACTCACTGGATCGGGAGGCGGAGCGGCTTTTTTCGGCCTTTCGCGTCTTCTCTCCCTGCGGCCGAATGCGAGGAATTTGTCCAATGAATGTGACATCGCCGAGTATTCCGAGTCTCGCAAATCTCAAGGCGGATTTCCTGGCCTCGATTGTTGTGTTTCTCGTGGCGCTGCCGTTGTGCATGGGAATGGCCATCGCCTCGGGATTGCCGCCGGCATCAGGGCTGATCACCGGCATCATCGGCGGCTTGTTTCTCGGCATGATCGGCGGGAGTCCCTTGCAGGTCAGCGGGCCGGCCGCCGGATTGACGGTCATCGTCTTCGAACTCGTGCGTAACGGCGTCGCAACGATTGGCTTGATCGTGCTGCTGGCGGGCGTGATGCAGATGGCCGCCGGCATTCTGCGCCTGGGGCAATGGTTCCGGGCCGTATCTCCGGCGGTGATTCACGGAATGCTGGCCGGCATCGGCGTGCTGATCGTCGCCAGTCAGTTCCACGTCATGGTCGATGACATTCCCAAGGGAAGCGGGCTGGAAAACATCGTCTCGATACCGGATGCCGTGATCAAAGGTGTCTTTCCTCTGGACGATGAATCCAAGCATCACAAGGCGGCCATGATCGGCGTCTTGACCATACTGGTCATCGTGTTGTGGAAGGCGCTGGCCCCCCTCAGGCTGCAAGTGATCCCGGCCCCATTGGTGGGCGTCGTGGTCGGTACGGTCACGGCGGCGGTGAGCGGTTTCAGCGGCGGCAACAATGGCATTCTGTGCGTGACGCTCGGCGACAATCTGCTCAATTCAATCGCCTTGCCGACGCTGGATGGACTCGCCGCCGCGCTTTCCTGGCCTATCGTACTGGCGGCTGGTTCGCTGGCGCTGGTCGCCAGCGCGGAGACCCTGCTTTGCGCCACCGCCGTCGATCAAATGCATAACGGCCCGCGCACCCGCTATGACCGCGAACTGTTCGCCCAGGGCGCCGGCAACCTCGTATGCGGCGTGCTCGGCGGACTGCCCATGACCGGTGTCATCGTCCGTTCCGCTGCGAATGTTCAGGCCGGCGGTAAAACCCGGTTGTCCGCGATATTGCACGGCGTCTGGCTCCTGGCCTTCGTCATGGTGCTGCCGGGCGTGCTGGAATGGATACCCACTGCAAGCCTGGCCGCCATCCTCGTCTATACCGGCTACAAGCTCGTCAATCTGAGGATTCTTGATGCGCTGTGGCAGTACGGCAAGGGCGAGGCCTTCATTTACCTGGCCACCATCGTCGGCATCGTCACAACGAACTTGCTCACCGGTATCCTGATCGGCGTCGGTCTTTCCATCGCGAAGCTGTTGCACACGTTCTCTTCCCTGTCCCTGCGGCTGCAAGTGGATCCCGAGGCGAATCGAACGACGATGCTCATTCGCGGGGCGGCGACATTCATCCGCCTGCCCAAGTTAGCACGGGCCCTGGAATCGGTCCCCGCCACCTCCGAACTACACGTGCATTTCGAGGATCTGACATACATCGATCATGCCTGCCTGGACCTGGTGATGAACTGGGAAAAGCAACATGCGGCATCCGGCGGCACCCTGGTCATCGACTGGGATACGCTGCACGCCCGGTTTCGCCGTCCCGGCCGGCGAGCCCACGAGAATGGCCGGCAAAAATCCACGCTGAAGTTGCCGAAGTCGGTGGCGGGCCACTAGCAGGGGAAAGAAAACGATCGACAAGGTCATCCTCACAGCGACCTGTCCGGGTGATTATCGGTGGGAGGCCATGACTGATGACGGAGCGCCAGTGCCGAAAGAACAAGGGAGATGCGGAGTCAGCGATTTGCCAGGCCCTGATCCGTTTCGAGAAGGAGTACATGGGTCGCGGCCCTCTGGAGATACGTTCCTTCATCGTGGATGATATGGTGCTCGTGAGGCTCAAGGGAGTACTGACGCAGGCAGAGATCAAGCTAGCCGAGGTCGAGGAAGGCCCGCGTGGCCGGTACCTGCTCAAGCAGGTTCGCCAGGAACTGCTGGAGCGCGGCAGGCCGCTTCTCGAAGTTGCCATCCGCGACATTCTCGGCGTCGATGTGGTCAGTGTGCACACCGACATCAGTACCCGCACGGGCGAGCGCATCATTGTGTTTACGCTGGAGCGCCCGCCCACTCTGGAGAGCAGGCAATCAGTGACGATCGCCACGGCGGGCGAATAAGAGTTGCGACAATGAAGGCTGCCGCAAATCATGGTTGCGGCGAACGAGAATTGACGGACCGACGGTTTTCATCCATGAGACGATAGCTGCGTGCGAGAATGCGGGGAAAGACCAAGCCCCGGATTGACGCCGCCAGGAATATACCGTGCCCGAAGTCCTTTGAGATTCGATGCTCGAGGGAAAACAGGCCGGAAGCCACCGTGAACAGGTGGCTTTCGGCCATTTTTTTTGAGAGGAAGCTCGATGTCAAGCCTGTCCACTTGCCCTCGCGATCCCCGTGGCGTCGTCAGCGCGCGCAAGCTGAAAGCTGCCGAGCCCGTTCGCGACAGGGGCGGCCCCCGCGCCATGCTCATCACCTGCACCGACTCCCTCCTTGACGAGCATTTGCTGCCGCGGCTGCGTGACGAACCGCTGATGGTATGGCGCACCTCCGGGCACGTCGTGCCCCCTTATGGCGCCGGCCACGGCGACGCCGAGGAGGCCATCGATGACGCTGTCCGCAGATCAGGCGTTCGCGAGATCATCATGTGCGGACACCTGTCGTGTCACGCCCTGCAAACCCTCATGCACCATGAGTCGCACCAGTCGCACCAGTCGCACGAGTCGCACGAGTCGCACAAGGCCCATGGTGACTGCCTGCAATTCGCTCGTCCGGCGCAGCGCATCGCCGAGGACAAGTACGGTCGGTTGCCGCGCGAGCAACTCCTGCAAGCGATGATCGAAGAGAACGTATTCTTGCAGATGACGCACCTGCGCACTTACCCTGTCGTGCGTGACGGCCTGGCAAGGGGCACGCTCATGCTGCACAGTTGGATCTACGATCACGACACGGACGAGATCTATGGCTACGAGCCAGGCGAGAGCGCGTTGTTGCGGCGCATGCGCGGAAAGGGCCGGCCCAGCCGTCAACTCCTCCCCTACATCGACCCTTGCGAGATTTACCTGGCCTGAGCCGCAATGAAGCAAGCCGACGGAGAACATGGACGGAGCACATGGACGGAGGAGATAGATGAAGCAAGTCAATCCGAGCGCTCGGCTTCGTGGCACCTTGATACCGGACCTGTCTGCATCGCTGGTGGTGTTTCTCGTGGCGTTGCCGCTATGCCTGGGCATCGCCATCGCTTCTGGGGCGCCGCCCGTGGCCGGCATCCTGAGCGGCGTCATTGGCGGTCTGGTCGTCTCCAGTCTGGGCGGCAGTCCCATGCAAGTGAGTGGCCCGGCCAACAGCCTCATCGTGCTGGTGATGCTGGTCGTCCAGCAACACGGGCTGGGCATGCTGGGGGTCATCGTGCTCGCCGCTGGCGCCTTGCAGCTTGCCGCGGGACTGGCGCGCGTCGGTCAGATCTTTCGAGCCATTCCGCCGTCCATCGTCCATGGGCTGATGACTGGATTTGCGGTCATGATCTTCGCGGGCCAGTTTCACGTCATGCTCGACGACCTGCCGCGGACCACGACCGTTGACAACCTGCTGAGCATGCCGACGGCGATGTGGGAAGCACTCATCTTGCGCGACGGCTCGCACCGAGCCGCGGCCATCGGCGCCTTGACCGTGATCTTGCTTCTGTCCTGGAAGTCGCTGTCGCCGCGGCGGCTGGCCTTCTTGCCGGCGTCGCTGGTTGCAGTCGTGGTCGCCACTGTTGTCGCCGAGGTAGCCCGCCTGAACGTCGGCCGCGTGCAACTGCCGGAAAGCTTGCTCGACTCGGTTCACTGGCTTGATTACCAGCTATTGCCGCGCCTGGCGGAGTTGCCAGTGCTCGAGGTGGCCATGGTGATGGCGTTCCTGGCGAGCACGGAAACGCTGCTGAGCGCGACGGCTGTGGACCGCTTGCACCAGGGGCCGCGCACGGACTACGACCGCGAATTGGTGGCACAGGGAATTGGCAACATGACCTGCGGCCTAGTGGGCGCGGTTCCCCTCACCGGGGTCGTGATCCGCAGTGCCACGAATGTCGCCGCCGGCGCCCGCACCCGGCTGGCAGGAGTCATGCACGGTGTCTGGTTGTTGCTGCTCGTCGTGCTGGCGCCGTGGCTGCTGTCGCGCATCGCCACGGCCAGCCTGGCTGCCGTCCTCGTGGTTGCGGTCTTCAAGCTCATCGATGTGCGTGCCTTGCGCGAGCTCTGGCGGCAAGACCGGCGCGAAATCGCCATCTACGCGGTTACAGCCCTTGGCATCGTGTTGCTCGGCGTCCTGCCGGGCGTGTTGCTGGGTATCGGCCTGGCCATCGCCAAGTTGCTGCACACGCTCGGTCGGCTCAAGATCCGCACCGTGATCGACGAGAGTCGGCGGCGCACGACCTTACACCTTCGCGGCACGGCGACCTTCATGAGCCTGCCCAGGCTGGCCGCCGCCCTTGAGACCGTGCCGGTTGGCCACGAGTTGCACATCCACTTCGAGGAACTCAGCCTCATTGACCACGCCTGCCTCGATCTGCTGATGACGTGGGAAAAGCGGCACGAACCGGTGGGCAGCGCGCTGGTGCTGGACTGGGAAGACCTCGCCGCCCGCCTGAAGGCCCGCGCCGGTTGGCATGGTCCCAAGGTCAGCCGCGACGACGAACAGCCAACCGTGACGAGGCCAACGCGGCACCGCTTCTTTCGCGCTGGCTGGAGAACTGTGGCCGGCGCATACGACGAATGAATCGCGCGTTGCGCATGCACTTGGCTCGGCGCTTTACCAGCCAATGCAGCATGGACACGCCCGGCCCAGCCAGGGCACATGGCCCGACCGATCTTCCGCCAGCAACCGATCCGCCAGCCGCTGGGGTCGATCGCGCCAGCCCGCCGAAGGGCTCGCCTTCTCCAGCCCGTAGTCGATCTCCAGCGGCGGCGCCTTGCCGCCGGGCCCTTTAAGGTAATGCTCCATCCATTGTAAGAGCCGCAGGTTGTAATCGAGCCGCGAGGCCGCCCGGCGGTTGCCGTGGCCTTCGCCGGGATAGAGCACCAGCCGCACCGGCGCCTGGTTGCGCACCTTGAGATGGCGATACAGCTCCAGCGATTGAGAGGGATGCACGCGCGGGTCGTTCTTGCCGTGCATGATGAGCAACGGCGTCTTCGCCTTGTCGAGATAGCGGATCGGGCTGGCCTTGGCGAAGTAGTCCCAGTCCTCCCACAGCCATTTGCGATGATGAACGAGGTTCATCTCCTGCGGGATATCGGTGGTGCCGGAGCAGGAAATCCAGTCGCTGATGCCGACGAACATGACGCCGGCGGCAAAGCGGTCGGAGTAGTAGGTGCTGCCCCAGGCCGTGGCGTAGCCGCCGTAGGATCCGCCGGTGATGCCGACCTTCTTGGGATCGACCAGGCCCGTCTTGACGAGATGATCGACGCCGTCGATGAGGTCATCGAACTCCTTGCCGCCGGCCTCGCGCTGCCCCTTCATCGAGAACTCGACGCCGTAGCCAGTGCTGCCGCGATAGTTGGGATAGAACACCGCCATGCCTTTGGCCGCGGCGACCTGTCCCAGCGAGTGATACAGAGTCACCCAGCCGTTGGAGTAATGCGCCTCCGGACCGCCATGGACGGTGAGGACGAGCGGATAGCGCTGGCCCGGCTTCTCATCGAGCGGGCGGACGAGGATGCCTTCCAAATCGAGTCCATCGCGGGCCTTGTACTTGATGACTTCCTGCCTGGCGAAGCGCAAGGTGCGCAGCCAGGGGTTGCTGTCGGTGAGGCGGCGCGGCTCGCCTCTCCACTCCGAGCTGATGTAGACTTCTGGCGGATGATTGGCCGCATGGCCGATCATGGCGATGGCCTTTCCATCGCGAGACACGCTAATATCGGTTGCGATCGGTCGATTCTCGCCCACCTGATACCCATTTGCTTTAGCTCCTGCTATGCCAACCAATGGTGATACTCCCGCCGCCCCCAAGAAGAGCAGGTAGTCCGAGTTTCTCCAGGCGAATGATTCCAGGTGTTCAGCGTCCCCCTTATGGACGTCGATCCACTTGCTGCCGTCATGAATCCATGGACGGCCCTCCTTCGGATCGTGCTTGTCTCTGCCGGTGATCATTGCCAGCTTCTTGCCGTCCGGAGACCAGGCGAGCTGGCCGAGTTTACCGGGATTCTTGAGGTTGGTGACTTTCCCGACCAGCGGTCGCTCTTGCTCCCCGCTCGCCAGTTCGAAGATGTGGACCTTGCGGAACATGATGTGGTCGTCGATGCCGGCCGATGGAGCGAGCGCAACGGCGAGCTTGTCCTCCTGCGGGTTCCAGTGCAGCTCGGAGGCGGAGCCGTCGAGCTTTAGCATCGTCGTTAAGCGCCACGGGCTGGCTGGGATGGAGGTACCGTCATTTGCGCGTTCGTGCGTCGGGATCAGGTCGGCGATCCACACGCGGACGAACGGTTGCTCTTCCTCGTAGATTTCCTGGTTGAAGCCCTGGTCTTGCCTCGCCTTCTTCGCCTTGGCGACGGGCTCGGTCGCCAGGAAGGCGACGCGGTTGCCGTCGCCGGAGAAGCTGAAGCTCTGGATGTCGGTGGCGTGGGACAGGACCTTGCGGGCCTCGCCGCCGCGGGTGCCGATGAAGTAGAGCGATTTCGTCTCGTCCTTGTCGCGCTTGGCGAGGAAGGCGATATGCTTGCCGTCCGGCGTCCAGGCGATATGGTCCACATTGACCGGGCCGGTGATGTACGGGGTCGAGTTGCCCTTGGTATCGACGACGTGCAGTTCCGCCCACGACGGCCCATCCTTTTCCTTCGGGATCGCCCGCGGCACGGACAGAATGTACGCGATCTGCTTGCCATCCGGCGCGATCACCGCCGACGTGACGATCTTCAGCTTCGCGATGTGCTGCGGCGTGAACGTGTCCTGGGCGGTGAGGGTATGTGAAAGCGCTAGAGACATGACCAGCGCCAGGAGACGTGATGGCATGGATGACTCCTACAGTGAAGGTGAAATTCGGGAGGGCGAGGCTCCTGCCGAGCCGTTTTGACAGAGAGCGTCAAGCGCAGCACGGCCTGGCGCGAGCCCTCTCTTTCGGATAGCCTCAGAGGCCGTCAAGTCAAGCCGATTCCGCCGCGTGCGTTCCTGCCAGCCAGCCGGTGCTGAAGGCTGACTGGAAGTTGTAGCCGCCGATGGGGCCGTCCAGATCAAGCACCTCGCCGGCGATGTACAGTTCCGGGACCAGCTTGCTGCGCATGGTCCGGCTATCGACCTCGTCGAGCGCCACGCCGCCGGCCGTGACCTCTGCCTTCTCGAATCCGAGCGTGCCGGCGACAGGCAGCGTCAAGCGCTTCATCGCGGCGACCAGAATCGTGCGCTCAGCCTTGCTGAGCGCCGCCGCCTTGCGCTCCGGTGCCATGCCGGCTTGCCGCAAGAGCGCATCGCACAATCGGCGTGGCAAGCGGCTAGCCAGCACGACAGCGAGTTGCTTCTTGCCGGAGGCGAGCGACTCGGAGCGCAGGAAATCGCCAAGCTCAGCCTCGGAATCACCGAGCAAGAGATCGAGCTCCAGCCGGAGCGACCTCGGCGATGGATGCCCGCTGATAACGCGGCTGACATCAAGCGCCACCGGCCCGCTCAGTCCGAAGTGGGCGAACAACAACGAGCCGCGGCGCACGGCCGGATGGCTGGCAACGAGCTTGCCATCCGCCTCCAGAACGCGCAGCTGCACGCCTGGGATGGTCACACCGCGCAGATCCGTGATCCAGGGAACGGTGACGCGGATTGGCGTGAGCGACGGCCGCGGCGGGATGATGGTATGGCCGAACTGCGCGCAGAAGCCGTAGCCGTCGCCGGTGGTGCCGCTGCCGGGGTACGACTTGCCGCCGCTGGTGACGATGACGCGCCGAGCGGCGATGGTTCGCTGTGGGGTGGTCAGCGTCCACGCTCCGCCGCGCGTCGGAGCCACACGGGTCACGGGTTCGGCGAGCGACAATATCGCACCGCTGCGGTGCAAACGGCGCAGGAGCGCGTCGAGCACGTCGGCGGCCTTGTTGCTGACGGGGAAGACCTTGCCGGTGTCCTCGGCCTTGGTTGCGACGCCCTCGTTCTCAAACAGGGCGATGGTATCCGCGACGCTCAAGGCAGCAAGCGGCGAGTGCAGGAACTTGCCGGCGGGGCCGAAGGCCTCGACGATGCCGCGGTTGTCGGTGGCGTGGGTGAGGTTGCAGCGCGTGCCGCCGGACATGAGTATCTTGACGCCGGGCTTCTTGTTCTTTTCGAGGAGGAGCGTGCGCCGACCCAGTTCCGCGGCGCGAATGGCAGCCAGCAAGCCCGCCGCACCGGCGCCGATCACCACCACGTCCCAGGTTTCCGCGATCACGCCCGCAAATCCATGACGCTGATCTTCTGATGGCCCACGGCGTAGAGCCGTGTGTGATCCTCGTTGAAGGCGACATCGTGGACGTGCATTGGGATGTTGCCCTGGTGGATGGAGGCACGGCGGGCGGGGTCGTGGAACATGACGAGGCCGTTGCTGCCGCCGCCGATGGCGCAGAGCCATTCGTTGGCCGGATGCCAGACAAGCCGATTGACGATGCCCTGCTGCCCGGTGAAGAAGAAGAGCCGCTCGGCTCTGGCCCAGTTGAAGACCTCGACGCGCGACGGACCTTGCAGGGCGTCCACGTTGCCGATCTGCCCGACACCGCCCACGGCGATCTGGGTGCCGTCCGGGTTGAAGGCGAGGCCGCGGACGCCGCCGATGGAGCGGATGCGCTGCACGCCGTCCCAGGTGTAGAGCGTGGGCGCGTCGACGGCGCCAAGCTGTCGGCCGTCCTCGACGTTCCAGATGATCACGCGGCCGACGCGGTCGCCGGTGGCCAGCTTTCGCCCATCGGCCGAGAAGACGCACGCATAGAGCATGGAACCAAAGTTGGTCGGTGTGCGTGCCGCATGGCCGCGTAGCTCGCGGATGCGCTCGCCGGTCGTCGCGTTCCAGATGCGGCAGACCATGTCGTCGGCAACGCTGGCAAGCTTCGTACCATCTGGCGAGACGGCCAGTTGCCGCACCCAGCGTGTGTGGGCGGCGACGGTGCGGATTACTTCGCCGCGTTCGCGGTCCCACCAGATCAGCCGACCATCGTAGCCGCCGGACACGACCGTGCGCGTGCCGACGAGGCGGACACTGGTGACGTAGCGGCCGTGATCAGCCAGCTCGCGATCGGGTGGATTGTTCTGCCCGGCGTTCAGTTCATGCACCTTGTTGTCCGAGCTGCCGACGATGAGCGTGTCGCTGTTCGGTAGACGCGCGACGGAAAATAGAATGTCGCGGCGGTTGATGTCGCGAACGGAGCGCAGATTGCGCGGGGAGCTGGCCGGCATGAAGAAGTCTCCTCTTGTTTACGATTCGCGTGCGCGCGATCGCGTCGTCGAAAGTATCCTCGCGAACGCGAAACGTAAACCCTATGCCAGCACCTCGCGGATCGGCTCGGTGCCGGGGTCGGTGAGCGGAATCGGGCGGGCGCCTACATGGTAGTTCTTGCGATGGTTGATGCCCAGGGCGCGATAGATGGTCGCGAACAGGCGGGCGGCGTTGATCTCGCCGTCGGCGACGCGCTGGCCGGTGGCGTCGCTACGGCCATAGACCGAGCCGCCGCGGATGCCGCAACCGGACAGCGAGCAACTCCATGCCGAGGCAAAGTGGTCGCGGCCGAGCTGTGAGTTGATGTTCGGCGTGCGGCCGAACTCCGCCAGCGTGATGACCAGCGTGCTTTCCAGCAAGCCACGTTGCTCCAGGTCGTCGAGCAGCGTGCACATGACCTGGTCGAGCTCCGGGACCATCTCCTGGTGCGTCTCGAAATTGTGGCCGTGGCTGTCCCACCAGGCCCGGCCGACGCGGACAAACGGTACGCCGGCTTCCACCAGGCGGCGGGCGGCAAGCGTCTGCTGGCCGAAGAGTGTTGGCCCGTACATGTCGCGAATGCGCTGCGGCTCGCGGCCGATGTCGAAGAGCGCCTCGCTCGACATCAGCCCGCGCACCCGACTGTAGGCGTGGCTGTGACTATCGATGGTCAACGACGAACGGCCCCGCTCGAAGCCGCGGCTGAGCGTGCCGCGCAGGTCGGCGCGCTCGATGTGGTCCTGCTCGCTGATGCCGTTGCGGCGGATGTTCTCCGGGATCATGGACGTGTACAGGTCCATGGCGCCGTGGCGAGCGCCCAGGAAGCCGGGATTGCTGGGGGCCATGTTGCGGCCCTCGGTCGCGAAGTAAAATGCGACGTAATCGGGGACTGGACTGGATTCCTGGCCCAGCTCGCGCGACAGGACGGCGCCCAGGTCGGGGTAGTTGAGTCCCGCCTCGCGTGGCCGGCCGCGCATCATCATCTCCGCGGCGCTGTTGTGGTCGGCGTTGCGTGTGTTCAGCGAGCGAATGATGGCCGTGTCCTTGAGCCGGCGGGCCATGCGTGGCATGAGTTCGCTGATATGGATGCCGGGAACGGAAGTCTGGATGGCCTGGAAGGGCCCGCCGGTGACGGCGCCTGGCTTGGGGTCCCAGGTTTCGAGCTGACTGGCGCCGCCTGCCAGCCACAGGAGGATGCAGCGCTTCTGGTTGCGGCGCAGCTCGGCGGAGATCTCGGGGGCCGCCAGCGCCTGGATGGCTGTCATGTCGGCGCATGCCGCCACGCCGCCGGCAGCCATGGTCCCCAGGAAACCACGCCGGCTGATCACGTGTTCGCCGGAACCGCAGAAACGCTTACGCATGACAATCCCCCCTGTCGGCGACTGGGAGGGCGAGGCTCCTGCCGAGCCAAGAACCCTCATCAATGTTATCGGCTGGCGGCTCGGCAGGAGCCTCGCCCTCCCAATGATGCTCTGCCTCAATGATTAAACCGAAACTCGGCGCTCGTCAACAAGGCCCAGACGATTTGCTGACAGGCGGCCTCGACTCGGTCGCCGCGCCGCTGCAGGTAATCGCTGATGGCCTGGATCTCCTCGGCCCTGGCGGGCCGGCTCAGGACGGTGCGAACGGCCAGGTCCGAGCGGCGGGCGTTGTCCGGTTCCTGCTTGAGTCGGGTCACGAGCGTGCCGCCGCCTTCCAGCAACTCGCGCTGGAGGTTGCTGTTGTTCGTGAACAGCAGCGCCTCGCTGACCGAGACCTGAAAGTTGTCGCCCGGCTGCGTGAACAGCGACGCCCGGCCTTCCGAGCTGCGCTCGATACCTTCGAGCCGCTTGTCCAGTTCCTTGCCATCGGCGGTCAACGACATCGGGTCGGTGGTGGCGACCTTGAGCGACACGGCCATCTGCATCGGCGTGAGGGCCCGCAACCTGGATACGGCAAAAAGCTGCTCAGGCGGCATGTCGCCGCTTTCCCAGCGACTGCCACGGGCATATGCGTTGCTGAGCACCAGTCCGCGGATCAAGCGCTTGAGGTCATACTTGTGGGCTACCAGGTCGCGGGCCAGCCATTGTAGCAGCTGCGGATGGCTGGCCTGGTTCTCGATGTGCATCTGGTCGAGCGGCATGACCAGGCCGCGGCCGAATAGCCGATGCCAGACGCGATTGACAATCGACCTTGCGAAGAAATCATTCTCTCCTGGGGCGAGCGCCGTCTCTACCAGCTTGGCCCGCAGGCTGAACTGCGGCGGCGCGGGCGGCGTCTTTTTCTTCTTCCCCTGGTCAAGCCGTTCCTGTTCCTTCTTGCGTTCCTCCTTGCTTGGCTCCTTCAAACCGGGCACGTCGAGTGCCTTGCCGGTGAGAAACATCACCGGAGCCACCTTTTCCTTGCCCTTGTTGGGGATGTACTTTACGAAGCCGAAGTCACGCTCGGCGACAAAGCCGCCGGAGTCAAAGCTGCGGGCGAAGAAGCTCTTCATGCCGTAAAAGTGATCCTGCGTCCAGGCCGACACGTGTGGATGATCGTGGCACTGGGCACAGCTAACATTCACGCCCAGAAACACGACACTGGCATCGATCGTGAGGCGATTGGTGTCGCGGACCCGGCTCTTGAGGAACTCGCCGGCGCCGCGCATGGCCTTGTCTTTCTCATCGGGGAGCATCATGTCGCGAAACATGCGGTCCCAGCCGCGGTTCTCGCGAAAACCGGCGAGCAGGTATTCAAAGAGAGGCGTCCGCCTGGCCGCGCGGCGCGGGTCGTCTGACGCTTGCAGGAAAGTGAAGAATTCCTGGGCCTGATGCCGCGCGAAACTCGGTGCGGCGAGCAGCCGGTCGACAAGCTTGACCTTCTTGTCGGTTGCGGAAGCCGCCAGAAAATCGGCTGTCTCACTCAGGGCGGGAATGTGGCCGACGAGATCGAGCGACAGCCGTCGCATGATGGTCGCATCATCGGCCTGCGGAGCTGGTCGCACATTTGCCGCCTTGAGTGCGGCATCGACGTAGTGATCCACGACCTGCTCGATCGGTCGATCGCCAGCCAGCAAATCCTTCGCAGAATCATCCGCGCGCGCGGCAGCCGCGCTGCAGCATGTGACGACCATCACTCGCAGGAGACTTCGCAGCATTGGCAGGCCTCGGCAAGCAGGCAATCCAGGCATCGCCCCGGCACATGGAATGAAGCCGGGTCGGGAGGGTAGGATCAGTTTAAGGCAAATGGAGGAGGGAAGCAACCGATTTGAAGTGAAAGTCATCAAATCACCGCAGCGGCACGCGAAACTCGACGAGATCATCCTCATTCTTGCCGCTGGGGAGAACGGCGCCGCCGTGTTGCAGGTCGCGCCAGCGCAACCGGCCGTTGGGGCCGTAAAGAAGGAAGCGGACGACGTTGGCGGAGCCTTCGACGCGCACCTCCATGAAGCTCTGGAAGAATGGAGCGCGATTGTAACCGAAGGCGGCGGCCAGCGCCTCGGGGTTCGACGGCCAGGCGCCGAGCCGCTTTACCCAGAACCACAGCGGTTGCTTCCACATGGGTGTCTGCCGGTCAAGGTTGTCGATGATGGCGTCGGCGCGCGGGTAGAACGCCCAGTCAGCAGTGGCCGGATCGCGTGGCCAGGACAGCGCCGTGCCGATGCTCAGATACGCTCCGCCGCCGCCGTTGACGAAGTGCTGCTGCGACCGTTGCTTGTCCCTGCTTTCGTAGACTTCGCGGTAATACTCGAAGTCATGCGTGTCGCCAGCCATGACCACTTCCACCTGATGTTCCTTGAGCAATTCATGGACGGCAGTGAAGGAGGGCTCGGCGTTCCCCTGATAGTGTCCGGCGGCGTATAGCGGATGGCCGAGGATGGCCATCGTGAACTTGCCGCGCGAGCGTTTCAGTGCAGACCGCAGCCAGGCCATCTGATCGTCGTCCACACTCTTGAGGATGCCGGTGTCCACGACCAGCAGGGCGAAACGGTCGGCCTGAACCTCGAAGTATGGCGCACGCTGAAAACCGGCGCGGATTTCATACATCTTGCGCAGCCGTGCCGCCTCGGCGATCATGTCATCGATGCGTGCCTCGGTGGTGGTGGTCAGCCGCAGGTCGGCCTCGCGGCGGGCGCGCATGGCCGCGCGGGCAGCCTTGGGCTCCAGGAAATTGGCCGTGAACGCCTCCAGCGCGTCGTACCAATCATGATTGCCCGGCAAAGCGTATATGGGTTGACGAAATCCCTTGAATGGCAGATAGAACTTGGGCTCGTAGTCCCTCATCGCGCCCGATGGATAGATGACGTCCGACGAGACGACCAGAAACTTTACCTCCGGATTCTGCCCCAGAAACAGAAACTGATCACGAAGGATGTGCTGTGACGCATCCCCCTCGCCGGTGTCGCCGATGACGATGAAGCTGAAGTCGCTGGCGCCCGCGACGCCTTCCGGTGTGACCTCGAACAGTTTGTCATCCGGCACGCCGGTGTATGCGTCGCGGACGGCGCGAACCATCTCGACGCGCCAGTCGTCGGTGCGGTGCTCGGCGTAGATTTCCCAGAAGCCTGCCGCCCAGTTTTCGGTGTTGAAGTACCAGTTGATGCCCCAGACCGGGTTCAAGGCAACCAGGATGCCAGTGAGCGGGAGTCCGATCTGCAGTCCACGCCCCACGGCCGCCGTCGGCGACCGGCGGGCACGATTGACGCGCAAGGCGAAATGCAATCGACCGGTCAGCCACCAGCGAATCGCGTGCAGCCAGCCTGCGCCCCGGCCCTGCTCGCTCCGGGCCAGCAACCGCCGCCAGGCGCGTCGCTCGAGCGGCCGGGTCAGGGCACGCCACGCCAGCCGGCGCGGAATCACGATCGCGTACGCAAAGAACAGGGCGTAAACGAGGTCGCCAAGGACAGCCACGCCCGGCGACAGGAAGCCGACCAGGTTCCAGTCCGCATCCATCCGCCCGACGTGAATCGCAAAGAACATGAGAATGAGCACCCAGCGCCAGAAGCGGTCGGTGCGGCAATGGGCCTCGTCGGCAGCGTCGAGTTGTTCGCGCAACTCTGCGAAGAGCGGATTGGCCGGCAGTTCCAGCCGCGCGTCCGGGTGACTGGTCTCATCTGTGGCAGCGGCCGACGTGCCGGCATAGCCCAGAATCATCGACCAGCCGGCCGACAGGTTATGGAGCGCGACGTAGATGCCAAGCGACAGCACGCCGGAGATGGGCCATTGCAAGGCAATGGCCAGTCCGAGCAGCATGTTGACAAGTCCGTCCACGGCCGGCCAGACGTCGTGCCGCCGCACCGCGGTGAACATGGCGACCAGCCCGGCCCCGATCCACGACAGCCCCAGCAAGATCGTCAGCCCCGAGAAGGCCAGCCTCGGCGTGGCCAGCAGCAACGCGCCAGCGAGGGCCGTCATGGCGCTGTTGAAGAAGCCCGCGAACCCGGCCCGGCCTTCACCGACCCAGAATGCCTGCAAGGATTGCAGCGCCGCCGTGGCCAGCAGAAGCAGCCCCAGAAAGAAGGCGCCGCTGCTGCTGCCGGAGAGAGCCGTCAGCGCCGCCAGTCCACCCAGGATGAAGATCAGCAGTCCAACGATTAGCCGGCGGCCCTTGTGCCGAACCGCGGGGAGACCCGAAACAGCGCCTGTTGCCATGCCCCGGTTGTAGATACTGTCAACGCGTCGGTGAGACATTTCGTGGAGACGTCACCGGTGAGCCAGTTGCGTTGCTGGGCCGGCGGGGGGGGCAGGCGCGGGGCCGCGGGGTGATGGGATGACGCGACGCGGGCGCGGAGAGGCCGGGCACGCGATGCGGACGGGGGACGGGACCAGGGGGTGAGCGCGGGTCGGAGGCGTGGACGTTACACGGCGGCGTCTTGCTCGGTCGGCGCCATGGGTGCTTGGATCAGGGCGCGCAGCGATTTAGCGATGGGCGACAACTTCATCTTGCCGTACGT
>Ga0194131_10002197_pt1 | contig 32287 bp, 30 predicted proteins | sample TA2KigO120mmetaG_FD_148631 | JGI IMG/M metagenome (GOLD analysis project Ga0194131, IMG submission 148631) | Freshwater microbial communities from Lake Tanganyika, Tanzania - TA2015053 Kigoma Offshore 120m | ecosystem: Environmental > Aquatic > Freshwater > Lake | place: Tanzania: Lake...
TCGGTGGTCGCCGAGAACAACCACTCGGTGGGCATCGCGTCGAAGATGTTGGCGAGGCCACGGTAACGCCACGTGTGTGGGCTCTGGCGCGTGTCGGCGAGCACGGTTTCCAGACGACGGCGCAGGATCGGCAGGTGGCGGCAGGGCTGGGTGAGCGCGCGGTGGGTGAACATGCCGCGCAAGAGCACGGGCCCGGAGTCGAGGTTGACGCGGATGAGATCGACGCGACCGGCACGGTGTACGGGCGACTCGGTGGGCGTCTTGCGGAGGCTGACGACGCCGTGCGACGGCATGTCGGGGGCCGCGGGCCAGAGCGCGCCCCCGGCGAGCCGGTCGGCACCGAGGCGCTCGTCGCCCGCGGTGAGCCCCATGAACACGTAGTTGTCGCTGAGCAGCCAGCGCAGCAACTCGGCGGCTTCCGGTCCCTCGTCGCCGCCCTGGCCGAGGGCGGCGTGAGCGGTCTTCTCCACCCGGGCCGTCATCGCCTCGTAGTCGCCGACCATCGCCTCGGCGATCGCCAGTCGGGAGAGCAGATCGGCCTCGACGGTCCCGGCGGCGGTGGCCTCCACGCCCTCCACCTCGAAGCGGATCACCGACTGGCTGGCCCCCTCACCGTCGCGGACGATGAGGTTGTAGCCGCCGATGCGCGTTGCGCCCGCCTCGCGCAGGCCGAGGCGCAGGGTGTCGACGATGAAGGGCTGGTCGGCCATCACCGAGCGCACCACGAGGCCGTCGCCGCCCGCCTCCACCGACACGCGCTTGTTGCCCGCGCTCGCGAAGCGCCACAGGCCCAGGCAATCGCTCGCCAGCTCCGAGGGCGAGTGCTCGAGCAGCACGAGGGTCCGCATCTGTGACACGGCCGCGCGCACGAAGGCGTTGTAGCCCTCGGCCTCGGCGGGGGTGAAGCTCGCGGCGAGTTCGTGGGCGGCGGCGTTCACGCGGGCCAGCGTGGCCTCGCGCTGCGGGTGATTCGGCATGAAGCGGCTCCGGTGGGGAACGTGGTGCGGCGGCCCCTTGTCGGCTGGCCGACCGACCGCGCGCGGCGTAGCCTCGCGCGGGCCGGCATTCTATTTCGTGGAGGTGCCCATGTCCCGCTGGTGGTTGACCCTGGCGCTCGCGGGCTGCGGCCCTGGCGAGGAAGACACTCAGGATACCGGCGACGACGGGGGCGTGGAGTGTGGCGACCCGGTGGCCTACGACATCGAGGTCACGGCGAAGGTGGTGGACCAGCGCGGCGCCGGGCTCGAGGGCGTCGAGGTGGGGCTCGACGACCGGGGGTGGAACTACGAGATCCTGGGCTCGGGGACGACCAACCGCGGGGGCATGGTCACCTTCACGGCGGCGGGCGTCACTGCGCTCGACGGCTGCTGGGCCACGGTGCTCAACTACTGGATCGTGGCCACAGACCCGTCCGACGAGAGCCGCACCGCTGAAGACGACATGAACACCGAGCTCTACAACGCCATCGACAACGGGTCGCTGGCCACCGACGTCAGCGACTTTCCGCTGGAGTTGTAGGAGGGCGGAGGGCGGAGGGCGGCTGGAGGGGGGCGGTCGCGCTGGCCGGGGAGAGGATGTGCACGGCGTCGCCCCGGATCTCGAGGGCGGCGTAGTGGTTGCCGTAGTGGGCGGAGACCCCGGTGTCGATGCCGTAGAGCTTGCCGCCGCAGCGCACCGCGACCTCGCCGGATTCCTGCGTGGTGTGCCCCACGACCAGGCGCTCGCCGCCGAGCACCTGCAGCGCGTGGTCGAGTTCCTTGCAGGCCACCGGCTCCTCCTCGAGCAGGTAGCCGCGGTACCACAGCGGGCCGTCGGGACCGAGCACGTCGGCGAGGCCGATGCGGGGCTCCCCGGGGCCCGGCGCGGGGGTGTCGATCGCGGCGCGCACCATCTGGTTCAGGCGCAACACCCCGGCGGCCGCCCAGCGCGGCGTCACGCCGCCATGGCAAAAGACCGTCCCGTCGATCATCGCGACGGCGTCATTGCCGCGTAGCCACTTCCCGTCGTCACCCGCGGGTGAGAAGGCGGCGGCGCGGGCGGCCTCGCCGCCGTAGCCGAGGGTGTCCTCCGCGTTCACGTAGCGGAGGTCGCCCTGCATGTTCATCACCTCGTGGTTCCCGAGGAGAGGCACCACCTGTCCCTCGGCGGCGGCGGCCTCGGCCTGCAAGCGGCGGAGGGTGGCGATGACGCCCTTGCTGTCGGGGCCGCGGTCGGTGATGTCCCCCGTCTGCACCAGTGTGGCGGCGCCGCCGCTCCACGCGCCGCTGGCATCCACGAGGCCGGCGAGCGAGAGCACGTGCAGGAGTGCCGCCGGGTCGCCATGCACGTCGCCCACCGCCACGATGCGAGGGGGCGGGGTATCGACAGTGGCGTCGGCGCCCTCGCTGGTGAACTTCTCGGCGGACGCCCGGTCGAGCGCGACCGGCTCGTCGGTCTCGCAGGCCAGCGTCAGGGGCAGGGACAGCATCCCGGGCGCGTATCCGATACTGTCGCCGCCATGGAAGACCGTTCCCAGCTTCGCGCCCTCGTCGACCAGGCCCGCAAGGGTGGCGCCCGCGCCTGCGAGGTGCTGCGCAGCCAGTCCGAGGAGAGAGTGATGACCGCGTGGCGCGGCCGTCCCCAGCGCAGCGAGGTGACGACGTACACCGTGCGGGCCTGGCTGGACGGCGGGCGTGGCGGCGTCGGGCGGGGCCCGAGTGGGGACAAGGCCGTGGGCGACGCCCTCCTGGCGGCGGCCGCTGCCGAGCCCTCGGCGGTGGCGGGCCCCGCCGACCGGATGCCGGCCGTGACCGGCCCGCTGGGCATCGACGATCGGCGTCACGCCGGCATCGCCGAGGCGGATCGAAACGAGGTGTTGCAGACGGCGGAGCGGGCGCTGGCGCGGGGCGACGTCGCGCTCCACCGCATCGAGTACCGCGAGCGTCGCGAGGTGCGAGCGTACCTGTCCACGCGCGAGGTCGAACTCGAGGCGGGCGCCACGAGCTACTCGCTGGAGGCCGAGGCCTCGCTGGCGGGGCGCACGCTTGGTCACCGGATCGCGTCGCGACACTTTTCCGACATCGCCTCCTTGCCCTTTGGGACCGACCTTCGCCGCCGGCTCGAGTCGCTGGTCCCGCCAGGGCCGGTACCCTCGCGAGCGCTTCCCGTGGTACTCGACCCGCGCGCCATGGCCGCGCTGGTGAGGGGCATCGCCCCGGCTTTTGCGGCGACGGCGATCGAGCGCAGTTTCCTCGCGGCGTTCCGGGGCAAGGCGCTGGCCTCGCCGGCCTTACATCTCACCGACGACGCCGGCCTCGCCAGTGGGCTCCGCACGTGCACCTTCGATGATCGCGGCGTGCCGCCGATCGCCGTTGCCCTGCTCAAAGAAGGAGTCGTCAACAGCCTGTACCACGACCCCGAGTCGGCGCGCGCCCGCGGCCTCCGTCCCACCGGTCACTGCGGTCCCGACGGTCTCGCCCCGGCGAACCTCGTCGTGCGCCCAGGTTCTCGCACCCGCAACGTCATCCTCACGGAGTTGAAGGACTACGTCGTCGTCGACGAGTTGCCGCCCGTTGACCTCGCGACCGGTCGTATCCAAGGAGTCGTGGACGCTCTCCTCGTCGCCGGGGGACAGCAGGTGGCCGGTTTCCGCGCGTTGATCGAGACGGAAGTCCACACGTTGCTGCACCAGGTGTCGGAGCTGGCGGCCGACCAGGAGCGCAGCGAGGAGGTCGACGCGCCCACCACCGTGTTCGAGGGGCTAGCCCTCCTGCAGGGCTGAAACGACAACGGCCCGGGATTGCTCCCGGGCCGCGTCGTGGCGCCAAGGCGCGAGGCGGCTAGCCGCGCTCGACCTTCTCGACGGCGATCTCGATCTTCTCGATGGCCATCGCGGAGCTGTCCGAGTTCATGTCGGGCACGTTCCACTTGCAGGGCCAGCCTTCGTAGAAGTTGTAGCGGGCGACTTCGGTGGTGCCGTCCTGGTCGAGGACGATGACCGAGCCGGAACGACGGTCGATCTTGCCGTCCTCGATGTTCTTGCGCCAGGTCCAGAGGTCGTCGGTGGCGGTGTAGCCGCGCTCGAGCACGATGTTGGCGTAGGTGGTGCGGCCGGGCTTCTTGCGGACCACGATGTCGTTGCCCTGCTTGAACTCGACGATCTCGGTCTCGCTGTCCATGCCGGACACGGACTTGAAGCCGCCGACGATGATCTTGTTGTCGGCGACGATTCCCTGGATCTCCAGGAGGAAGTTGTAGGTACCAAACAGTTCTTCGGTAGGCACGGTAGCACTCCATTCGGACGGGACGTTGACTCGAACGCGACCGCGACGTGCGAGACTGGGATGCCGTCAGGTGTGTTCCCCGGGGGGAGCGGGCTCCTGCCGACGCGGGGATCATTCACCACCTGCCCCGGCCCTGCAAGCGGTTTTCGGGTTTTTTTCTAGCCCTGCAGGCGACCGATGGCCCAGTCGACGAAGGTGAAGGGATCCCGGGCCTCTTCCGGGGTGCACCGCACCTCGATGCCATCGGAACCCTGCGCCCGGAAGCGCGCCGGCTCCCGGGTGCAGAGCTCGACCAGATGCTGCGGGTCGAGCGCGTGCCGCGGGCTGAGCACGAACAGCGCACGCACCTTGAGCATCGAGCACTTCGACACCCCGAGATCGCGACACGAGATGCGCAGCTCGGTGACCCGTCGCAAGTGCTGGGCCTCCAGCGGCGGGGGCCCGTGGCGCCGCTCGAGATCGGCGAACACCCCCGCCACGCGGGTGGCGGTGGGCGCGAGGGAGAGCTTCTGGTAGGCGTCGAGTCGGTCGGCGGTGTCGGGCACCCAGTCTTCCGGCAAGAACGCTGGGAGCGGCACCTCTACCTCGGTGTCGACCGGCGGCTGCATCGCATCGCCGCGGAGCCGGTGGACAGCCTCGTCGAGCAGCTGGACGTAGGCGTCGAAGCCGATGGCGGCGATGTGGCCGTGCTGCTTCTCGCCGAGGATCTCGCCGCCGCCGCGCATCTCGAGGTCGCGGCTGGCGAGGCCGAACCCCGAGCCGAGGGCGCTGGCCTCCATGAGCGCGTGGAGGCGTCCCAGCGCCTGCTTGCTCGCCACGCCGGTGCCGCCGACCAGCAGGATGCAGCGGGCGCCGACGTCGGCGCGGCCCACCCGCCCGCGGAGCTGGTAGAGCTGGGCGACGCCGAAGCTCTCGGCCCGGTTGATCAGCATGAGGTTGGCGTTCGGCAAGTCCACGCCGCTCTCGACGATCGCGGTGCAAAGGAGCACGTCGACCTCGCCTCCTGCGAAGCGCGCCATGGCCGACTCCAGTTTCTCGGCGCTCATCTGGCCGTGCGCCACGGTGATGCTGGCCTCCGGCACGATCTTGGCCAGCCATCGCGCCACGCCGCCGATGCTCTGCACTCGATTGTGGACGATGAAAGACTGCCCTCCGCGAGTCTTCTCGGCGAGGATCTCCTCGCGAATGCGGGTCGCGTCGAATCGGACCACCTCGGTGTGGATGGGCACGCGCCCCTCGGGGGGCGTGGTGATGAGCGACAGGCTGCGCAGGCCTCCGAGCGCCATGTGGAGCGTGCGCGGGATCGGGGTGGCCGAGAGGGCGAGGTAGTGGATGCCCGAGGCGAGGCGACGGCTTTCCTCCTTCTGCTTGGTGCCGAAGCGATGCTCCTCGTCCACCACGACCAGGCCTAGGCGGCGGAAGCGCACGCTGCGACCGAGTGCGGCGGTCGTGGCGACAAGAACGTCCACTTTTCCGGAAGATACGTCGCTGACGATAGTCCGGATTTTTGAACTATCCACGAGCCGCGACAATCCCTCGACTCGCGCGCCAAACGGCTCGAGGCGTGCCTTGAAACTGCGGAGATGCTGTGCCGCGAGCACGGTGGTGGGCACCAGCACCAGCGCCTGGTAGCCCTCGAGGAGCACGCGGAAGGCTGCCCGCATCGCCACCTCGGTCTTGCCGAAACCCACGTCGCCCACGACTAGCCGGTCCATCGGCGTGCCAGCGGCGAGGTCGCCGAGCACGGCCTCGATGGCCTCCTGCTGCTCGGGAGTTTCCATGTATGGAAAGGCCTCTTCGAACCTAGTGAACAAGGCGTCCAGACCGGTGAACGCCGGCGCCTGGACGAGCTTGCGTCCCGCGTGGATACGCAGGATCTCCGCCGCGAGCTTGAGCACGGCGTCGCGCACCTTGGCCCGGCGAAGTTCCCACGTGCCACCGCCCAGCTTGTCGAGCCGCGGCGCGGGCGCCTCGCCGGGCGAGCGGTAGGGGGCGAGCAGGTCGAGGCGGAAGACCGGGACGTAGAGGCGATCGCCGTCGCGGTACTCCACCACCACGAAGTCGCCTGCCGTCTCGCCCAGCGGCATGCGCGCGAGGCCGCGGTACAGGCCGATGCCGTGTCGCGCGTGGACCACCGGCTCGCCCCGGTTGACGGTGCCGAGGCCCACCGCCGCCGCGCGGCGAAATCGTGTCGCGACCGAGACGCTCTCGGTGCGTAGCCTCTCGCCGAAGATCTCGTCGGCGGTGACGAAGGCGATGTCGGGCGCGGTGAAGCCCTCGGGCAGGTCGCCCACCACCAGCGCCACGGTACGCGGCGACGGCGCGTCGCCGGGAACGAGGCCGTGTGGCTCCAGCAGCTGGCGGATGCGGTTGGCGCGCGTGGCGTCGTCGGCCACCAGCACCACGCTCGCACCGGTCGCGGCGCGCTTTCGCAGCGCGGTGACGACGGGCGCGAGGTCGCCCTGGCTGCCGACGCGCAGATCGGCGTTCGAGCGCGAGTCGAAGCCGAGGCCGCCCGCCCGGAGCGCGCGGCCGTCGATCGTCACCGGCGCGTACCGGTCGCCGGGACGGACCAGCGGCTTGTCTTCCTCGCGGAGGGCATCGAGCCGGCGCTCCACGTCGTCCCATGCCCGGGCGAGGGCCGCCTCGACCAGCGGCGGCTCGTGTACCAGCACGGGGAACGGCAACTCGGGGGGGCCACACTCGGCGAGGGCGGGCAGGTAATCCTCGCAGCTCGCGAACCAGGTGCCCTCGCGCAAGTCGGCGAGCACCTGGCGCCGGTCGCGTCCGACGACCCCGCGCTCGTTGGCCACGGCGTGAACGTAGGCGGCGGCGCGCTCCGCGCTGGCCGAGTCGAGCGGCGCCTCGCGCGCGGGGAGCAACCTCGCCGGGCCGCGCACCGCCTCGACCTCGTCGTCGAGGAAGAGCACCCGGGTGCTGCGGTCGTTGCCGATGCCCCAGGCTTCCACGCCACCTCCGCGCAGGGCCACCGTCCCCGGGCCGTCAACCTGGGGCGAGGCGAGGTAGCCTCGGGCCACCAGCCAGCGGACGAGGGCCTGGGGACCGAGGCGGTCGCCCAGGCGGATCTCCCGGCCGTCGAGCGGCGGCACCCGGGCGAGCAGGGCGCGCGCCTCCGCCACCACGACGGCGCCACTGGAGGCACGCGCGACGATTCGCGCCGCAGCGAGTTCGGGGTCGCGCACGTTGCCGTCCCACGGGCGCCCGTTGTCGGCGGGGTAGGCCAGCACGCGGCGGCCGGGAGAGAAGAAACGCAGCGCCCGGATCCAGCGGTCGAGCGCGGCGTGATCGGCCACCACCACCGTCACCGATCCCGTGGGGAATAGTCGCGACAGCGCGTGGGGCGCCGCCCCGGCCGACAGCCCGTCGAGCGGGCCCTGCCAGCCGGGTTCGAGCGAACAGAGGAAGGGCACGAGGTGGACGGTCTAGCCGACCGTCTCGTCGCTCCCCGTGAGCGGCAGCTGCGCGTAGGCCCCGGCGGCGGGGTCGGTGGTGCCGGCTTGCTCCACCGGGCGTGCCTCGGCGGGGGCTTGCTTCTTGCGGAAGAGGTCCAGGTAGATCTGCACCATGCACAGGTCGATGAGGATCAGCACCATGTGGTCGACGACGCCGGAGAGGCTGGCGTAGAGCAGGTTGGTGGACTGCGCGAGGAACACGATCAGGAGCTGGTAGGGAATCCACCACGCAAGGAACACCGCCATGGTGCGGAAGATCGTGCCCCGGCGACCCGAGGTGAGCCGCTGAGAGCGCGCGAGGGGGCTCTTTTCCTGCACGTCGAGGGTGGCGATGGCGTCGACGAAGGCGAACATGAGGCCGAACAGCACGCCGGGGACGATGACGATGTTGCCCGCGGCGATGATGGCGTAGGCCTTGAAGTGCGCGGCGAAGACGCGCTTGAAGCGGTTGAGACCGAAGTTGACGGCCTCGTAGAGCGACGCCGGCTTGCCCTTCTCTCGTTGCACCCACAGGTAGATCTGCGCCGGGGCCGCCCAGGAGCCCACGAAGCCCGACCACACCGTGAGGACCAGCACGCTGAAGAGCTGGGTGACCACCAGGAGTTGCTGCCCCTTCATGTCCACCGCGTCGGCGAAGGCGGTGGCGGCCATCGTGGCCACTGCGCTGCCGACGCCCCCGGCGACGACCGAGATGAAGAGCACGATGCCGAAGTTCTGGAAGAACACCTCGAAGGCGTTCTTCAGTACGGTGCGGACGCCGATCTGACTCATGGTCCCAGGGGCTAACTTGATAAGCCCCCGCCGTGCGGTCCGATCCCCTCGACCTTGACGACTCGATACCGGCAGCCGCCGAGCAAACGCCGCTGACGGCCCTCGACGAGGACACGATCCGGCTGGCGCTTGCTGGCGGGTCGGTGGTCGAGTGGTCGCGACTGAACTTCCGCTCGCACGACGAGGTCAACGGCTTCTTGAGGCTGTGGGGATGCGACCTCGTGGAGCAGGGCTGGGCGCGCGAGCGGCTGCGCTACCTGTACAACCAGGCCGTCGAGTACCTAGAGGAGCACGTCCAGCTTCACTTCGCCTCGGAGGTGCGCCGCCCGCGCGACGTGCGCGACGCCTTCCTGCGCGCGTCGATGCGCGACCGGTTCAGCCGCTACCGCATCCAGTACTGCGCGATCCTGAAGCTCGTTCACGTGATCAATCACCTCGAGATGCAGGAGCTGCGCTACCAGGTGGCGGTGCGAGAGCACGACCTGATCGAGCTCGCCAACGCGAAGGTGCTGGCGGCGGCGCGTCGCATGCGGGAAGAGGGCCACCCGGTGCTCGCCTTCTATGGCAACCGCAAGACCCGGCCCAGCGTGATCACCAAGCTCCTCGCGAAGCGAGAGAGCACGGCCGCCACCGTCTTCGACAAGCTGCGGTTCCGTGTCGTCACCGAGACCCGTCGCGACCTCGTGTCGACCATCGGGTGGCTGTTTCGGAACCTCCTGCCCTTCCCCGCGGTGATCCCCGGCGAGAGCCACAACAACCTGCTCACCGAGAACGAGCTCGCGGCGATCCAGGGTGTCGCTGCCGTCCCCGGCCTCGCGCCCGCGCCGGAAAACCCTCACACGAGCGGTTTCCGCGCCATCAACTTCGTGGCGGGACTTCCCGTGCGCGTTTACGATCTCCCACGGATCAACACGCCGAAGAACCGGGCTCTTCTCGGGGAGGTCGTCTCGGTGCTCACCGAGTTCCAGGTGGTCGACCGCGCCACCGACGTGGCGAACGAGACGGGCGAGAGCCGTCACGACCTCTACAAGCTCCGCCAGATGCAGCGCGTGTACGAGCGGCTGGGGAGGACGATGAAGGCGCCGGTCGACGGCGTGTAGGAGGGTGGTTAGCCGGCCGGCCCGTACCATCTCGGAGTTGATCATGGCTCGCACCCCGGCCCCCAGGAAGCGCAACAAGAGCAGCCGCCACCGTGCCAAGCTGAAGGCGAAGCACACCAAGCAGCGGATGCGCGCGAAGGGCTTGCTGCAGAAGCGCGGCGGCGGTCGCCGCCTCCGTCGCTAGCACAACGTGCCAGCCTCCCCCCGTCACGCGGGGGTGTTGCTCCACCCCTCGAGCCTGCCCGGCCCTGGCCCCATCGGCGAGCTAGGGGCCTACGCGCACGCGTTCCTGGAGTGGATGTCCCACGCCGGGCTCGACACCTGGCAGGTCTTGCCCCTGCACCCGGTCGGGCCCGGCGCGTCCCCGTACAGCTCTCCCTCCGCGTTCGCCGGCGACCCGCGCCTCGTCGCGGTGGAGGCGCTGGTGGCCGATGGCCTGGTCGACCCGGTCGCGATGCCATGGGGCCTCGACGTGGTCGACGTCGACGCGGTCGAGGCCTGGAAGTGGCCGCTGGTTCGCGCGGCGGCCGCGCGCATCGGGGACAGCGCCGAGGTGAAGGCATGGGCACAGTCGCAGGCCTGGCTCGAGTCCTGGGCGCTGTACGCGGCGGTGGCCGAGACCGAGGGCCACAACGAGTGGTGGACCTGGAAGGAGGCCAAGGCCTCGTCCCATCGCGAGGCGATCGCCGTGCACGTGGCGGTCCAGTACCTGTTCGAACGGCAGTGGACGGCGCTGCGCGATGCGGCGCGGGTGCGCGGCATCCGGATCGTCGGCGACGTGCCCATTTTCGTCACGCGGGATGCCTGCGACGTGTGGACGTCACCGCGGCTCTGGAGGCTCGACGCGAGCCACGCGCCCGACCCGGTCAGCGGCGTGCCCCCCGACTACTTCTCGCCCACCGGCCAGCGCTGGGGCTCTCCGATCTACGACTGGCAGGCTCACGCCGACTCGGGCTTTGCCTGGTGGCGCGCGCGGCTGCAGCGCGAACTGGCGCTCTGCGACGCGGTGCGCCTCGACCACTTCCGGGGTTTCGCCGCCTCGTGGGCGATCCCGGCGGCCGAGCCCGACGCGCGGAAGGGCGAGTGGGTGCCGGGGCCGGGACGCGCCCTCTTCGACGCGCTCGCCCAGGAACTCGGGAGCCTGCCGTTGTGGGCGGAAGACCTCGGCGAGATCACGCCCGACGTCGAATCGCTCCGCGACGAGCTGGGGCTTCCCGGCATGAAAGTCCTGCAGTTCGCCTTCGGCACCGACGCGGCGCACCCGTTTTTGCCCCACAACTTCGGTCACGACCGGTGGATCGCCTACACGGGCACCCACGACAACGACACCGCCGCCGGCTGGTACAAGTCGGCCGACGAGACCACTCGCCATCGCTTCCGCGTGTACACCGGTCGCGACGGGTCCGACCCCGCGTGGGCGCTGATGCGCGAGGCCTGGGCCAGCGTGGCCGGCACGGCGATCGCGCCGATGCAAGACGTGCTCAAGCTCGGCAGCGACGCGCGCATGAACACGCCCGGCGCGGCCAGCGGCAACTGGGGATGGCGCATGCGAGAGTTGCCGTGGCAGGTGTGTGCGCCGCTGAGGGAGATGGGGGAGGCGTTTGGTCGGGTCCAGGCCTAACCGAACTGCTTCGCCAGCTTCAACCCTTGCATCTGATAGTTGCTCCCGGTGGCTCCGTAGAGCACGTCGGGCAGCGCGCGGTTGCGGAGAAGCTCGATGCGGAACAGCGGCTGGCCGTGCTCGAGCAGGAAGGGCACGTCGTGGGTGCGAATCTCGAGCACGAGGCGGGCGCCCTTGCCGCTGGGATCGACGCCGAAGCCGGAGTCGATGAAGCCGGCGTAGTGGGTGCGAAGCTCGCCCTTGGTGGCGTCGAAAGGCACGAGTTCCGCGCAGAGCTCCGGGGGGATGCGCAAGCGCTCGCGGGTGGCGAAGATGTAGAACTGCTCGGGCTCGAGCACGAAACCCTCGCCGCTCTGGTCGGCGTGGACCGGCGTCCAGTATCGGAAGCGGTCGAGGTCGCGGCGGCGAAGGTCGATGGGCGGCCGGTAGCGCTGGGCGGCGTAGCCCACGATGCCGTTGACGTTCTCGTGCAGGTCGACCGACATCTCGATGCCGGGCGTGTCGGGGTCGGCCACCGGCGCCGGGCGGCCGTCCGACCAGTACACCGCCGGGCTCGCCGCCTGCAGGCGCTCGATCTCTTCGACGCCGAGCCGAGGACGCCCGCGCGCGAGGCGAAGCTGGCCCAGCGTGTCGCCGCGGCGCACGGCCACGTGGAAACTCTGGGGCGTGATCTCCAGGTAGAGCTTGCCGTGGTAGCCCGGGGGGACGGTGTCGAAACTATGACCTTCTTCGGTCAGTAATCGCACGAAGACATCGAGGCGTCCCGACGAGGACTTGGGGTTGGCCCGGCCCCAGACCTCCGGGGGGAGTTCCAGGACCTCCTCCACTTCCGCCAGGTACACGCCGCCCTCGCGGAAAACCACCGGGTTCTCCGCGTGCAGCTTCACCTCGTCGATGGCGAGTCGGCCGATCTTTGGCGCGATCCCGCCCGCGCCGGGCAAGAAAGAACACTGCAGCTGCCATGCCCGCGCGCCGAGTCGAAGGTCGATCGACGAGGGCTGCACCTGGTCGGCCCGCAGCGGGTAGAGCGCCCGGATCGCGCCCTGGGCCGCGAGATCGCGGAGATCCTGCGAGACGAGGATGCCGTTCGCCATGGCACCGGGGGCTAACTCGCGCGGCGGCGATACAAGCCCGCATGCGTCGCCACGCCCACGGGGGACCCTTGCTGCCGCTCTTGGTTGCCCTTGGCTGCAGCGGTGGCGGGGAGCTGGCGTCCGACACCGGGCCGTTCGGCGACAGCGGCGCGCTCGATACCTCCGGGGCCGGCAGCGCGGCGCCTGGGGTGTACCGCTTCGGCCCGCCGGCGGGCACGGCCGGCGCGTACGACAACGCCTGGAACGGCGACACGCTCTACGTGTCGAACCTGCACACGCCCTTCGTGACGATGCTCGACCGGGGGGGGCAGTGGACGGGCGCGCTCGACCTTCGCGACGCCGGGGCCACCTACGCCGCGATGCCGCGGCTCTACAAGGTTGGTGACGCCCTGTGGGTGAGCGACGCCGAGGCAGGCCGATTCTGGCGTTTTACCCTGGCCGACCACGCACCCCTCGCACCGGTGGCCACAGAGCTGCCGTTCACCGCCGCGCGTGTGGCCGGGGGGACCTTGTACGTGGCGCTGGAGGACGGCCGCGTACAAGCTTGGCAAGAGAGCGCTTGGATCGAGGTCTGGGCCTCGGGGCTAGCCATCGCCGCCTTCGACGTCGCCGAGGGGCAGCTGGGCTGGGTCGACACGGATCGCGGCTGGGTCGGGGTCAAGGGCATCGGCGCCGCGCCGGGCTGGCGTGCGGAGACCTCGGCCCGAAAGGTCGACGACGTGCGGCTGGTGGGTGGGCGGCTGCTGGTGGCCGACCGCCTGGGCGGGCGCGTCGATGCCTGGGGAGATGGCGCCGTGGTGGCGACGGCCACCCCGGGCTGGGACCCTTTCTCGCTCGAGCCCGACGACTCGGGGGTCGTGGTGGTCGTGCGGGAGGGGGCGGAGCGGCCTGCCTCCGGCGCCTACGAGGGGGCCCCGGCGCGGGTGGTGCGGCTCGACGCCGACCTCAAGGAGGTGTGGTCGCTCGACGTCGGCAAGACGGCGCATTTCCTCGCGCGGGGGACCGACGGCTGGTGGGTCACCAACGAAGACGAGCTCACGGTTTCGCTCATCGATCCGGCGGCGGGCGTGGAGTTGATGCGGTCTCCGGCGATCGGCTTGGTGCTCGACTCCGTCGCGGAAGACGCTTCGGGCCGCGTGTGGTCGGCCTCGCACCTGACCGACGAGCTGTTCTGGTTCGACCCGGGTGTTGAAGACGTGCGAACGCCGGCCACGTGTGGCTGGCCCTTCTTCGCGGTGATCGACGCGGCCGTGGCCTACGTGCCCTGCCAGGACGAGGGCGAGGTGCGCGGCTACGACCTCGACTCCCTCGACGAGGTGGCCCGGTACGACCTCGGCGGCACGCTCCACCCCGAGTGCCCCGAGGGGATCTGCACGAGCCACACCGAGTTTCCCGGTGGGGCGATCGTCGGCGGCTCGCTCCGTGTTGCCGACCCGCACGACATGGCGCTCGTCGACGCCGAGGGCAGCGAACTGGCCGTGTTCGGCGACCCCCTCCTGCCGCGTGGCGACGGCGGGCACTACCAGGTGATCGAGGTCGACGGCCAGGCGGTCGTCGCCGACCTCCGGGCGCGCCGCCTCGTCCACGTGGGCACCGGGGCCACGACGAGCTGGTCGGGGGGGCCTGCCGCGTTCCCCATCGTCGCGACGGGGGGCGGCTACTGGGTCGGACACGAACGATTCGACACCGCGCTCGCCCCGAGCGGCGCCCTCGCCGACACGGTGTCCGTGGTGGCCGGCAACGACCGGTGGATCGTGGGGGTGGCCACGGAGGAACTCGTGGTGTTCGACGCGGACACCCTGATTGAGGTCGGGCGCCTCCCCCTCGCGGAGCTGCGTGCCCCGCCCTACCGCCACCGCGGCGACGAGCCGGGACCGATGCGGTACCTCGTCACCACGGGCGGCGAACTCTTGGTGGCCAACACCTTCCGCGCCACGCTGGAACGCAGGTCGCTCCCGGACTTGGCGCCGGTGGGCACCGATGAGGTTCGGGCGCTCGGCACTTGGGCTGCGCTCGACGGGCTGCGCTGAGCGGCGGCGCGATAAACGCGCGGGATGCTCCTCGCCCTCGCCCTCCAAGCCGCCGCCGTCGAAGGGATGTGGGAACCGGCGCAGCTCCTGTCTCTCGCACAGCCGCTGCGGTCCGCTGGCTACCTCGACGATCCGGCGCGCCTCGCCGACCTGCGCGCCGCGCCGCTGGGCGCGGTCGTGTCGCTCGGCGGGTGCACGGCGAGCTTCGTCAGTGACCTCGGCCTCCTGGTCACCAACCATCACTGCGCCGTGGGGTACCTGCAGCGCGCCCAGCACGAGGGCGAAGACCTCGTCGAGACTGGCTTCTACGCGCCCACTCGACAGGACGAGCGGTCGGGAGGCAAGGGCGCGCGAGTGTTCGTGACCCAGTCCTTCGAGGACGTCACCGAGAAGGTGTCGGGGAAAATCCCCGCCAAGACCGACGACACCCAGCGCAAGGCGCTGATCGACGAGCGCACCAAGAAACTCGTTGCCCAGTGCGAGAGGCCGGGCGGCCTTCGTTGCCGGGTGGCGAGCTACTTCGAGGGGCTGCGCTACACGCTCGTGCGGCAGGTCGAGCTTCGCGACGTGCGCGTGGTGATGGCCCCTCCCGACGCCGTGGGAAACTACGGCGACGAGATCGACAACTGGCACTGGCCACGCCATTCCGGCGACTTCGCGTTCCTCCGGGCCTACATCGGTCGCGACGGTAAACCTGCAGACTACTCGCCGGACAACGTGCCCTACGCGCCGCCCCAGCGGCTTGTCGTCTCGCCCCGGGGTGTCCAGCCCGGCGAGTTCGTCATGGTTGCCGGCTACCCCGGTAGTACCGAGCGCTGGCGCACTGCCGGCGAGGTGTCTCGTGACGCCACCCTGCAGCTTCCCGCCTACATCGAGGACGGCACCTGGGCGATCGACATGCTCGAGTCGGTGGCTCGCGAGCTGCCGAGCGAGGCGGTGAAGGTGAACGTGCCCCGGTTTTCCTTGAGTAACGGGGTGTTCAACGCGCGCTGGACGCTCGAGGCCTTCAAGCGCACAAGTGTTGTTGGCGTCGCGACGGCTCGGGACGAGGCCCTGCGGCGCTGGATCGATGCCGACAGCGCGCGCGCCGCGGCCTACGGTCCAGCGCTAAAAGAGCTCGCGGCCCGCGTCAGCCAGCGTGACCCCGACTTCGAACGCGACCGGGTGATGGGCTGGGTGGGCCGGTCCGACCTGCTGGCCACGGCGCGGTCGCTCTACCGGTGGGCGAGGGAGCGCCAGAAGCCCGACGCCAAGCGGGAGGTTGGCTACCAGGCGCGCGACGAGGGCCGCTTCGTGGCGCGCCTCGCCGACATGCAGGCCGACCTCAGCCTCGAGGCCGAGCGTCGCTTGCTCGAGCACTTCCTGGCCCGCGCGATCGCCCTGCCTCCGGGGCGCGGTTCGGCCGAGCTGCTCGCCTGGGTCAACGCGAGCGGGGCCACCGGCGGTCCCGAGGAAATGGCCCGGGCTGCGGCCGCGCGGCTGTTCGCCGATCCTGCCCTGGCCACGGCCGAGGGCCGCCTCGCCTGGTTCAAGCAGGGGCCTGCGGCCTTCGAGGCGTCTCGCGACGGGTTCATCGGCCTGGCCGTCGCCCTCCGTCCTTACGACGATGCCCGCGAGCGCGAGTCGAAAGACGACTCAGGCGCCTACGCCCGGCTCCGACCCCGGTACGCCGAGGCGATGCGCGCTTTCGACGCGTCGCGGGTGTACGCGGATGCCAATGGCACCCTCAGGGTGACCTTCGGCACGGTCCAGGGCTACCGGCCTCGCGACGCCGTGACCTACGCCCCGCAGACCACGGTGCATGGAATTATCGAGAAGATGGGCCCCCATCCATTCGATCCTCCGGCGGCGCTGGTTGACGCCATCGAGCGGGGGCAGTGGGGAAGCTACGCCGACCCCGCCCTCGGCACGGTCCCGGTGGACTTCCTCTCCGACCTCGACATCACCGGCGGCAACTCGGGATCGCCCACCCTCGACGCCAAGGGACGACTCGTGGGCCTCGCGTTCGACGGCAACGTCGAGGGCATCGCCAGCGACTACGTCTTCGATGCCGCGATGGCGCGCACCATCCACGTGGACGTGCGCTACCTGCTCTGGTACCTCGACGCCGTCACCCAGGCCGACGGGCTATTGCGCGAGCTCGGTCTCGAACCCGCACTCTGAGAGAAAGGATGCCGACCTACCAGATCCGCCTTCACAACCCCGAGAAAGGACTCGACGTCACGATCCCGTGTCGAGACGACCAGCCCATCCTGGAGGCCGCCGAGATGCGAGGCCTCGCGCTGCCGTACTCGTGCCGCTCGGCGGCGTGCGGAACCTGCGCTGGGAAGCTGGAGCGCGGCAGCGTCCACATCGACGACCAGTCGATCCTCGGCGAGGGCGACATCGCCAATGGATTCACGCTCCTGTGCTCCGGTCATCCGCGCAGTGACTGCACGATCCTCACCCACCAGCAGGACGAGCTGGAGACCGTTTGACATGCCCGGCGGCTCTCGTTAGCCGCGCGGGCTCTACAGATTCGGAGAAGCCATGGCCGACCTCACCAAGAAGCCCCACGAGGACATCACGGACTACAAGGATCCGGCGCGCCTCAAGCGTTTCCTCACCGAGCGCGGCAAGATCCTGCCCCGCCGCATGACCGGCCTCAACGCGCTGCAGCAGCGCCAGGTGGCGCTGGCCATCAAGAGGGCGCGGCACCTGGGCCTGCTGCCTTACGTCAACCGCGAGTAGCGCCGCGCTGGAAGGGCGGCCGGTCCCGAGACTCGTAGGGGCCGGGCCGACAAGGCCCGGAGGCCGCCCGCCCCCGCCCCCGGCCTCAACGCGCTGCAGCAGCGCCAGGTGGCGCTGGCCATCAGGAGGGCGCGGCACCTGGGCCTGCTGCCTTGCGTCAACGGCGAGCCGTCAGCGCCGCTGCACGGGCTGCGCGTCGTTCGCCGCCCGCTCGGCCACTTCCCAGCGCATGGCCTTCCGCGCCGGCGCGGCTGGGTGAATCTGGTTCATCGCGAGCGCCTCGTACACGATACCGTCCCGCGCGGTGTAGACCACGTTGCGCGCGGCGCGGAGGTCCACCGTGGGGTCGCCGTCCACGACGAAGAAATCGGCGGTCTTCCCGGCACGTAGGGAGCCGATGTCCTGGTCGAGGCCGAGATGCTTCGCCCCGCCCATGGTGCCGGCGTACAAGGCCTCGAGCGGCGTCATCGCCCCCGGGCCCCCGAGCGCCTCGAGTTCCCAGTGGGGGCCGAGCCCCTGGAGCTGCCCGTGCGCGCCGAGCGCCACGTTGGCCCCCATGCGCGCCAGTACGGCGGCATCGGCGGCGACCTTGCGGTGGTGAAACTCCTTCTCGTCGCTGATGTAGAGCGGCAGCCGGTAGGCACGCGAGCGCGTGACGGCCGGCGGCAGGTAGCGGGCGAGCCGCGAGTCTTCCCAGGTGCGCTCCGACTGGTAGAAACTGTGCTCGCCGGAGGGTCCGCCATAGGCCACCAGCAGCGTCGGCACGTAGGTGGTGGCCGAGCGCGCCCACACTTCCTTCACGTCGGCGTACACCGGGGCGAGCGGGAAGGCGTGCTCGATGCTCGAGTGCCCGTCGAGGATCATGCCGAGGTTGCTCCAGGGATCGCCGCCACCCTCGGGTACGTCGAGCAAGCCGAGCTTGCGGCAGGCTTCCACGACCCACTGGCGCTGGCTGCGCTTCGGCTGCTGGTAGGACTTCACGCCCCAGGCGCCGTAGCCAAGCAGGCGCAGCACGTGGCGCTCGGCATCCTCGTAGCTCCCGATCTTGGCCCCCTGGCTGTCGTCGGCCCCGTAGAGGATGAAGCCGGTGGAGAGCACGCGGGGGCCGATCATGCGACCGGTGTCGACGAGCTCGGCCTGCCCGAAGACCAGGTCGGTGGAGGCCGACGGGTCGAAGACGGTGGTGACGCCGTAGGCGAGGTTGGCGAGGTGACGCCACTCCTGCTCGGGGAACACGTCGCCGCTCGCGTAGTGCAGGTGGGCGTGCACGTCGATGAGGCCGGGAAGGATGGTCTTGCCGCCGAGGTCGATCACGGTGGCGCCGGCGGGCGGCGAGACGTTCGCGCCCACGGCGACGATCTCGCGGTCGTGCACCACCATGGTTCCCCGGGTGATGACGCCCTCGTCCTCCATGGTGACGATGCGGGCGTTGGTGAAGGCGATCGTCCCCCGGCCCCCCGTGCGAGCCGTCCTCACACTCAGAGTGTGCTCGGTCGCGACCGGAAGCTCCTCGGCGTCGCGCTGGAGCAGGCCCGAGATGGGCGCGGCATAGAGGCGATCCGCGTGGCTCCACGTGAGATCCTCGCCGGCGAAGTCGATCCAGTCGCCGGCCACGTCGGTGAGCTTGCGGCTGGGCAGGTCGGCCGCCTTGACCTCGGCGTTGCCGAGGGCTGGCATCGGCGCGATCCACGCCTGGTGCTCGTGCTTGTAGGCCAGCCAGCGCCCGTCGGGCGACAGTCGAACCTCCTGCGCGGCGTCGAAGCGCACGTGCGAACGGACGTCGCGACCCGAGAGATCGCATGACTTCAGGACCGTCTCCTCGTGGGCCCGGGGCTCGGGGTGCTCGTCCTCGATCCAGTAGAGTCGGTGGCCGTCGGCGCTCCACTGCAGCCGGGGCCCTCGGTTGTTGCTGCCGCGGTTCGGGATGCTGCGGAGCCGCCGCCCGTCGCCTCCTGCGGCAGGAGCGATCAATAGGTCGAAGGCAGGCTCTGCGCCGAGGTCTTCCCCGGCCATCGCCGCGCCGGTGCCGCGGAGGAAGGCCAGCGACTTCCCGTCGGGCGAGTACACCGGCGAGGCGTAGTGGCCCGGTAGCTGGGTGACCTGCCGCGCGGCCCCGATGGGACCGGCCCACACCTGGCCCCCGGCCACGTCGTCCCAGGTCGCGTAGGTGAGCGATTTCTGGTCGCGACTGAGCGCCGGGTAGTAGGCGGACTGCGCCTCGGGGCTCACCGCGCGCGTTCGCTCGCCCAGGGCCCAGATGCGCCCGAGCGCGGCAGCGTACACCGTGCCGTCGGCGGCGCGCTGGGGCCAGCGGATCACCTTGGCAGCCAGCTCGCCGCGCTCGAGGTGCCGGTCGCGGCGCGCGGCGTCGGTGATGCGAGTGTCGACCCGCGCGGTGAAGGGGATCTCCTTCCGCTGTAGTGTCGCGACGTCGAGGCGCCAGAGGCGCCCCTTCGCCCAGTAGACGATCTCCCTCCCGTCGGGCGTCCAGTCCATGCGCGGGTAGGCCCCGCGGAGCTCGAAACCCTCCATCTGGTCGTGGTCGAGGTCGGCGACGAGGCGCCGCATGGAGCGGGTGGCCACGTCCATCAGCATCAGCACCGTCTGCGCGCGATCCCGGGTGACGAGCGCGAGGCTTCGGCCGTCGGGCGAGGGCGTGGGACGGACCGCGCCGCCGGTGAGCGAGGTGACGGTGGTCGTTTCCCCGAGCTCGCGGTCGTAGCGCGCGACTTGCCAGAGCCCCTCGTGGATGTTGTCGTCGTAGTTGAAGCGCCCGGCGCGGGTACTGAACCAGATGCTCCTCCCGTCGGCCGAGAACGCGGCCTCGCCTGCGTGCGGGTGCGCCTCGAAGCTCGTGAGCTTCACCCCGGCGCCGCCCGCCTCGTGGAGCAGCCACAGCTCCTGGACGCCGATGCTCCGCGTGTCGGTCATCCGCTTGCGCCCGAGCAACCAGCCCGGCTCCGGCGCCGGCACCGGGTCGGTCCAGCGGTGCTCCTCCTCCTCGGTGAGCACGCGGGCGTCGGTGCCGTCGCGCGCCATCGACCAGAGGTTCTCGTTGCCGCTGCGGTCGGAGTTGAACAAGAGGCGTGCGCCATCGCGGCTGTAGGTAGCGTCGCTGTCCCAGGCCAGTCCCTCGGTGAGGCGCTTGGCCGCGCCGCCGGCCAGCGGGATCTCGTAGATGTCGCCGAGCAGGCTGGTGACCAGCTTGTCGCCGGTCGGCGCCACGTCGACGGAGAGCCAGGTGCCCTCGGTGACGGTGAAGGACACGTCGCGACCAGGACCGTGCGGCGCGGCGATGTCCCAGGGCGGGGGCTCGGGGTCTTCGGCGAGGGCGAGGGCGACGAGGGGCAGCATGGCGGGCCCACCTAGCGCGCCCGGGCTAGTCGCCGCACCGATGTGGCGCTTCCATCCCAGGCTGGTACCTACGCTCGCCACTGTGGTCGCGCTGGCGGTGTTCGGCTCGCTGTGCGCGTGGCAGCTGCGGCGAATGGGCGAGGCGCGCCTCGCGCGAGCCGAGGCCGCTGATCGGCTCGCGGCCGAGCCCTTCGACGCCACTGCACCCCCGGCGGATCCCGGCGGGCGCCGGGCAACCGTGAGCGGCGTGCCCGACTGGACCGCCGTGTCGCGACAGGCGGCGGTGTCGCCCGCCTACGAGCAGGGCTACCGCATGGTGGTCCCAGTGGCCGGCGTACGCGTCGACGTGGGTTTCGTGCCGGAAGCCCTGTGGGACGCCGTGCTCGCGGCGGAGCGGGGGGTGCCAGGAGCCCGTGCCTACCGCGGCCTTGCCCGAGCCGACGCGGAGGGATGGTTGCTCGTCGACGGCGACGGTTACGCGCGCGGCCGATCGCCGGCCGACCGCGAGCCTCCCGTGGCCGGGTGGGAGATCGTCACCCACGAGCGCCCCCACGGGGAGTACGCCACCACCTGGGCGGCTTGCGCGCTCATGGTGCTCGGGTTCTGGGCCAGCGCGTCGTTCACGCGGTCGGCCCCGGCCTGAGCGTCCCGTCGTCTTGCCGGGCCGGGGGGGTGAGGCTATGCGCGCGCCCCTCCGGAGGCCAAGGTGGCCGGCAGTGGCGCCCCCGAGCACGTCCGACACCGCCTCGGCGCGGGCTTCGTGGCGCTCGCCGCCGTGACCTACGCCCTGCTGGTGTTCGGCAGCACCGTGCGCGTGCATGGCGCCGGCCTCGCCTGCCCCGACTGGCCGCTGTGTTTCGGCGAGCTGCTGCCGCGCTTCGACTTCCGCATCCTCCTGGAGTGGGGGCACCGGGTGCTCGCCGGCGGCGTCTCGCTTGGCTTCACCGGCCTCTCCGCCTACATCGCCTCGCATCGCGAGCTGCGGCACGAGCTGGGCGCGCACCTGCTGGTCCTCGCGGGCATTCTCTGCGCCCAGATCGTCTTCGGCGGCCTTACCGTCCTCAAGCTGCTCGCGTACTGGTCGGTCACGACGCACCTCCTCCTCGGCAACGCCTTCATGGTGGGGCTCGTCGGCCTGGCGATTCGCCTGCGAGGCACCGGCGGCGGCGCGCCTCCGCGCGGGCCAGTGGCCGCGCTCGCGGTACTGGTGACGGTGCAGATGGCGCTCGGCGGGCTGGTGTCGAGTAACTACGCCGGCCTCGCCTGCACCGAGTGGCCCACCTGCAACGGCGGCGTGTGGTTCCCCACCTTCACCGGCATCGTGGGGCTGCAACTCGCGCATCGCCTCGGCGCCTACGCGGTGCTGGTCGCGGCGGGGATCGTCGCGTGGCGCGCGCGCGGGCTCGGCACCTGGGTGCTGGCGCTCGTGCTGGGACAGGTGGCCGTGGGCATCAGCAACGTTCTCCTGGCCATGCCGGCCGAGCTGGCGGTGCTGCACGCCGCGCTGGCCCACGGCATCGTCGCCCTCACCTCGATCCTCGCCTGGCGAGCGGTGGCGAAGTGAAGGCCGTTGCTACCCCGCGGTCAGTCGCGACGCAGCTTCGTCTCTGGTGGGACATGACCCGCCCCCGGGTGCTGCTCCTGGTGCTGTTCACGGGCCTCCCGGTCTTTGGCCTCGTGCGGGCCGAGGGTCACACCCTAGGCCGCATGGCCTGGGTGATCCTCGGGACGGCCCTCGCGGGCGCGGCCTCGTCGACGCTCAACGCCTACCTCGAGCGCGACACCGACGCGCGCATGGCGCGCACGCAGCGGCGGCCCTTGCCGGCCGCGGCGGTGCAGCCGGGGCACGCCCTCGCCATCGGCCTCGGGCTCACCGTGCTCTCCACCCTGCTCCTGTGGTGGGTCGGCGGCGCCTTCGCGGCGGGCGTGGGCCTCGCCACCATCCTCTTCTACGTGCTGGTGTACACCATCTGGCTCAAGCCGCGCACGCCTCAGAACATCGTGATCGGGGGCGCGGCGGGGTCGACGGCGCCGCTCATCGCCGAGGCGGCGCTCAGCGGCCAGCTCACGTGGGCGAGCTGGGTACTTTTCCTCATCGTCTTCCTCTGGACGCCGCCCCACTTCTGGGCCCTCGCCATCTACCGGAAGGAGGAGTACGCGGCGGCGGGGTTTCCGATGATGCCGAGCGTGGTCGGCAACGCCTCCACCCGGCGGCAGTCGCTGGTCTACGCGATCCTCCTCCTGCTCACCACCCTCACGCCGGTTCCCCTCGGCATGCTGTCCATGTTTTACGGCGCCGTCGCGCTCCTCGCGGGGGGCTGGTTCGCCTGGCGGGTGTACGTGTCGATGCGCGCCGACGATCCTCAGGTGGACTACGCGGTGTTCCGCGACTCGATCCGCTACCTTTTCCTTCTCTTCGGCGCGATGTTGCTCGATCTCGCCGTTGCTGCCGCTCTCCACGGGTGATGCCGCGCACCTTGATCTGCGGTCGAAGGTGGAGTAGAGCCATCGGCCACTCGCCCCGCCCTTCCGGCTCGCTCATCGAGTGCGCCAACGGCGGCCCCCCTCCATCGGAGCGTCCTACCGTGAAGCTCGGAACCTTCGGAACGGCCAGATGCCGTGTCCTCTCCGTGGCCACCCTGCTGGCAATGGCCGCGTTTTCCGCCGGGTGCGACCCGGCCCAGGCCCGCGTGCACACCGGCGACACCCTCTTCTCCAACAACTGCGCCCCTTGCCACGGCGCCCAGGGCGAGGGGCTCGCCGTGGCCAAGGCGCCCGCCATCGGCGGCCTGCCCGAGTGGTACGTGAAGCATCAGGTCGAGGGCTTCCGCCAGGGCCTGCGTGGCACGCACTTCGACGACATCCAGGGCATGCGCATGCGCCCGATGGCGCTCACGCTCGTCAACGACGAGGAAGTGGCGAAGGTGAGCGCCTACGTGGCGAAGCTGCCCCCGGCCAACCCGGCCACCGAGCTCCAGGGCGGCAACGCCGAGGCCGGCGCCGGCTACTACGGCACCTGCGCCGCCTGTCACGGGACCGATGGCATGGGCAACGAGGCCCTGGGCGCGCCCCCTCTGGTGGGCGCCTCCGACTGGTATCTCCGCGATCAGCTTGAGAAGTTCCAATCGGGCGTGCGCGGCGCGCACCCCAAGGACGCCCGCGGCGCGCAGATGGCGCCGATGGCCAAGACCCTGCCCGACGGGCAGGCCATCAAGGACGTGCTCGCGCATGTCGCCACCCTCGGCAAGAGATAGGAGGGGCAATGTCCGCTGAACATTTCGAAGATGGCGACGTGGCCGCCCGCTTCTGGACGAAGTGGCTCCTCATCGGCGTGGTGGCGTTCTCGGGCGCCGCATTCACCATCCTCCTCATCACGGGGAACTAGGCGATGCTGCACCTCACCCAGTGGCTGGTGGTGCCGGCCTCCACCTTCGCCGACGATATCGACTTCGTGTTCGGGCTCATCTTCTGGATGGTGGGCTTCTGGTACGTGCTGTCGAACGTCGCGTTCTTCTACTTGCTCTTCAAGTACCGGGCGCAACCCGGGAAGAAGGCGCTGTACGTCACCGGCACCGAGCACGACCTGCTGAAGTGGGTGGAGTGGCCTCACTACGCCATCATCGTGTGCGACATCGTCATCATCGCGGCCGCCGTGAAGGTCTGGTACGAGGTGAAGCAGGACCTGCCGCCCGCCGATGCCGAAGTCACCGTCGTGGCCCAGCAGTGGGCGTGGAGCTTCGTCCACCCCGGCGCCGACAACAAGATCGGCACCAGCGACGACATCAAGACGGTCGACGAGTTGCACCTCGAGGTCGACAAGCTGGTGCACTGGCGCCTCCAGGCTCGCGACGTGTTGCACAGCTTCTCAGTGCCCGCCTTCCGCATCAAGCAGGACGCGATCCCCGGTCGCGACATCATGGGCTGGTTCGAGCCCAACCGCGTGGGCACTTACGACATCCAGTGCGCTGAGATCTGCGGCATCGGCCACGGCATCATGGGCGCGCGGGTCATCGTCCACACCCCCGAGGAGTACGCGGCCTGGGTCGCGAGCTCCTCCCAGCACTAGTCCTCCGAGGAACCAAGCATGTCGCACCCTGAGCACGCGCACGCTGACCATGGTCACGCGGCGCACGGCGACCACCACCACGAGATGAGCTTCTCGGAAAAGTACCTTTTCCCGACCGACCACAAGTACATCGCGAAGCAGTACATGCTGACCGGCATGATCATGGCGGTGGCGGCGGGCTTCTTCGCCTACGCCTTCCGCATGCAGCTCGCCTTCCCCGGCATGAGCGTGCCCTTCTTCGGCGTGGTGTCGCCCACCGAGTACAACTCGCTGGTCACCCAGCACGGCAGCATCATGGTGTTCTGGGTGGCGATGCCGGTGCTCATCGCGGCCTTCGGCAACTTCCTCATCCCGCTGATGATCGGCGCCGACGACATGGTCTTCCCGAGGTTGAACCGGCTGAGCTACCAGCTCTTCCTGCTGAGCGCCATCCTGGTGGTGGTCGGCTGGTTCGTCCCGGGCGGCGGCTTCGGCGGCGCCTGGACCAGCTACCCCCCGCTCTCCGCCAAGGCCGAGTACAGCCTAACCCCGGCCGGCTCCTCCATCTGGCTCGCGGCGGTGGCCGTCGAGTTTGCGGCCTTCCTCCTCGGTGGTATCAACTTCGTCGTCACCGCGATGAACGCCCGCGCCCCGGGCATGAAGTGGCACGACGTGCCCATCGTGGTGTGGTTCATCTGCATCGCCAGCATCTTGTTCATGGCCTCGGTGGGCCCGCTCATCGCCGGCGCGATCATGCTGCTTTTCGACCAGCAGCTCGGCACGCACTTCTTCGATCCGGTGGCCGGCGGCGACCCCATCCTCTGGCAGCACCTGTTCTGGTTCTTCGGGCACCCCGAGGTGTACGTGGTGCTCCTGCCGGCCATCGGCATCTGCGCCGAGATCATCCCGGTGTTCGCGCGCAAGAAGCTCTTTGGCTACCGGGCGATCCTCTACACGGGCATCGCCACCGGCGTGCTCTCCTTCTTCGTGTGGGCGCACCACCAGTTCGTGGCCGGCATCGACCCGCGCATGGCCAACGTGTTCACCATCACCACGGTGCTCATCTCCATCCCCATCGCGGAGATGGTGTTTCTCTACATCGCCACCCTGTACGGCGGATCGATCAAGTTCAGCGTGCCGATGCTGTGGGCGCTCAGCTTCATCTTCTGCTTCCTCATCGGCGGCGTGACCGGCATCTTCCTCGGCGCCAGCGGCGCCGACATCTACCTCCACGACACCTACTTCGTGGTGGCGCACTTCCACTACACCTTCTACCCCATCGCGATCATCGGCACCTTCGCCGGGGTGACGCACTGGTTCCCGAAGCTGTTCGGCCGCTACATGGACGAGAAGCTCGGCCAGATCCACTTCTGGGGCACGGTGCTGAGCTTCAATCTCATCTTCATCCCGCTCTTCTTCACTGGGCTGGCGGGCGACCACCGTCGCATCTACAACTACAACAACTTCGCCGAGCTCGGCACCCCCGACCTGCAGTGGCTGCGGATCCTCGCCACCGTGGCGCTGGTCATCATGCTGATCTTCCAGGTGCTGTTCGTCTACAACTTCATCAACAGCATCTTCAAGGGCAAGCTGGCTCCGACCAACCCCTGGAAGGCCACCACGCTGGAGTGGACCACCCCCAGCGCCCAGCCCGGCCACGGCAACTGGACGCCGGAGACGATGCCCTCGGTCTACCGCGGCCCCTACGAGTACAGCGCTCCGGGTCGCGACGACGACTTCCACCCCCAGAACGTTCCCTAGGGAGACGCCCACCATGGCCTTCCGTCCGATTGCCACCACCCGCAGCGCCACGGGGATGCCCACCGGGCGCCTCGCGATCTGGTGGCTGATCGTCTCCGAGATCGTGATCTTCGGGGGCGTCCTCGCCTCCTACATCATGCACCGCATCGGCCACCCCGAGTGGGCCTACCAGGCCGAGCACACCAACCTCGTGGCGGGCTCGGTCAACACCATCGTGCTGCTCACCTCGAGCCTGCTCGCCGTGCTCGCGCACAACGCGGCCGAGATGGGCGACGGCAAGAAGGCCGCCAAGCTCTTCGTGGGCACCATCCTCGGTGGCCTGGTGTTCCTCGTGATCAAGTCCTTCGAGTGGGGCAACGAGATCGCCCACGGCTACACGATCACGTCGAGCGGCTTCTGGGCTTTCTACTACACCGCCGCCGGCATCCACGGCACCCACGTGCTGGTGGGCATGATCGTCATGGGCTTCGTGGCCTACGACGCCTGGCACGGCAGGGAACTCCAGCGCATCGAGTTCGCCGGGATTTACTGGCACTTCGTCGACGTGGTCTGGATTTTCCTCTTCCCTCTCCTCTACATCGCGAGCTGATCATGTCTGGCGACGCTCACCACGACCACGCTCACGCCGAACACCACGACCACAGCAAGTTCTACATCAAGGTCTGGGCAGCGCTGTTCGTGCTGTTCTTGATCAGCGTGTTCGGCACGTTAACGCCGTGGTTTTTCGTCACGATCATCGTGGGCTTCGGGATCGCGCTGGTGAAGGCCTACCTCGTCGTGAGGTACTTCATGCACGTGGACATCGAGAAGCCGGTGGTTCACTACGCGCTCATCGCGGGCCTGGCCCTGATGGTGCTCTTCTTCGCGGCGGTGTCGCCCGACGTGCTCAACCACGAGGGCAGCCGCTGGGTGAACGTGGCCGCCCGCGCCGAGATGGAGCGCCGCGAGGCGGCCCACGCCGCCGGTGAGGGTGGGCACCACGAGGCCGCGCCCGCCGCGGGGCACGAGGCGCCGGCCGCCGAGGCTGGTCACTAGCGTGACCGACGCGCCCCCGGAACGCGACTTCCGGCTGGTGCACCCGGCGCCGCGCGCGCGACGGCCGGTGGTGCCGAGCGAGGTGATCGCGATGCTGGTTTTCGTGTTCACCGAGGTGATGTTCTTCGGGGGCCTGGTCAGCGCGCACACCATCACGCGCTCCAACTGGCCGATGTGGCCGCCGCCGGGCCAGCCACGGCTGCCCATCGAGGCCACCGCGGTAAACACCGCGGTCCTGCTCGCCAGCGCCGGACTCCTGTGGCTGGCGGGCCGCCGTCACGTCGAGGGGCGGGCGCGGGCGCCGTTGCTGGGCGCGATGGCCGCCGGGGGGTTCTTCGTGGTGGCCCAGGGCTACGAGTGGGTGGGCCTCGTGCGCGAGGGGCTCACGATGCAGTCGAGCACCCACGGCGCCTTCTTCTACCTGATCGTCGGCACGCACGCCTTGCACGTGCTGGCCGGGCTCGGGGTCCTGGTCGCGCTCCGCGCGCGCCTCGCCGCCGGGCGACTCAGCGTCGACGAGTTCACCGCGGGTCGCATCTTCTGGTACTTCGTGGTGGTGCTCTGGCCGGTGTTGTACTGGCGGGTGTACCTGTGAGCCTCGCCTGGCTCGCGCCCGCCTGGGCCTGCGCCGTGTGCGGTGCCGGGCAGGGCAACGATCAAGGCGCCTACCTCGAGATGTCGATCGTCCTGAGTCTCATGCCCCTCGTCCTCATCGGCGGCGTGGCCTGGTGGGTGCGCGGCCAGGTGCGTGCGGCGCGCGCCGCGGCGGGCTAGACAGCGCGGCCCCCGGAGAGGTCCTCACATGTCCTCGCGCTCGCTCGTCGCGCTCGTTGCCCTGCTGGCTGGTTGTGCTCGCACCTGGCCGATGGATCCCCCCGAGATCCAGGCGCGCTTTGCCTCGCGGCACGTCGGGCAGTGCAACGCCTGGGTAGCGAGCCAGCGTACCGGCTACCGGTACTGCTCCTCGCCGGCCTTCCTTCCCGACGCCACCCTCGGCGCCTACGAGAAGGCCAGCTCCACCGGCCGCTCGTGGAGCAAGGCCGATGGTCCCACCGACGCCGACTCGCTCAAGGCCCATGGGGAAGGCGTCTACACCAACGCCTGCGCTTCCTGCCACCAGGCCAACGGCGAGGGCCTCGCCGGGGTTTTCCCCCCGCTCAAGGGCGCGGGCTCGTTCTACGGCAGCGCCGCGAACCACGCCAAGATCATTCGCGATGGCCTCTCCGGCGAGATCGAGGTCAATGGCGTGAAGTACAGCGGCGCTATGCCCCCCAAGGGCGGCGCACCGCTCACCGACTACGACATCGCCGCCGTGGCCACCTACGAGCGCCTGAGCTGGGGCAACAACGACGGGCCGGTGACGCCTGACGACGTCAAGGGCGCGCAGTAGTCCCGCCGTAGCGGCTCACTCCACCGCGTGTACCGCGCACACCCAGGCGCCGTCGTCGCGGAAGGCGATGTCGGTCACGCCCACGTACGCGCCCACGTGCGAAGTGGCCACGTTCGACACGGTGATCTCGTAGACGTTGATGTAGGGGTCGCCTCCGCCTGAGCCAAAGGCCGAGGCGAGGCTGGAGCCCGTCCCCGGCGCCGGCCAGAGCGGGGCGCCGACGTCGAGATCGACCTGCCGCGTGCTGGCGGCGTCGTCCCAGCTCGCGCCGCCGTCGGTGCTGCGGACGATGACGGCGCCGTCGTCGTCTCGTCCCGACATGAAGAGCACGTCGGCGTCGTCGGGGTGGATCGCGGCCCGGCTGGGGACGAAGCTGTCGGTCACCACGCTCGCGGAGATGTCGTCCCAGGTCTGCCCGCCGGTCTTGCTGAGGTAGCCGCCGGTGGCGGTGACGACGAAGATCGTGTCGAGGCCGGAGGCGCACGCGACGCCACCCACGAGACCCTCGGCGGGCGCCGGGCCGGTGAGCACCCAGTTGGCGCCGCCGTCCTCGCTGGTCACCACGCCGCGCGCCTGCACGCCGCGCAGGCGCCCCGCCACCGCCGGGTCGGCCACCACCTCGGAGAGCCAGGTGCCGCCGCTGTCGAAGGCGGTCCAGCTCATGCCGTCGTCCTTGGAGTAGCCGCCCTGCGAGGACAGGCGGTCGAAGGCGTAGACGGTGTTCCCGGCGGCCACGAGATCCCAGTCGCCGCCCACGGGCAGGCCGCTGCCGTTGAAGTCCCAGTTGCAGCCGCTGTCGTCCGACACCATCACCTGTGGACCGAACATGCCGATCCACGACACGCCGTCGCCGAGCGGGCCGGCCACGCTGCTCATCTTCGTCTCGGCGTCGGGCGCCTCGTCGGGAAAGTGGGGCGTGGTGCTGATGTCGTCCCAGATCACCACGCCGCCGGTGCCGTGGATGCGATCGCAGACGAGGCCGCTGGTGTCGATGGGACCGGCCTTGTCGGTGCCCTCGTTGTCGGGGCAGCCGAGCAGGAATGCGAGGATCATGGAATCACCGGGGGCGACGGGGGAAGTGGGGCAGGGCGGCGGGCGTGCTCAGAATCCGCTCGCCGGTGGGCACGCCGGCGACCTATCGCGGGTGAAGCGGGCGACGACCTCGACGTGGGCGGTGTGCGGGAAGAGGTCGACGGCGGTCCAGCCGTCCCGCCGCCACCCCGAGGCCTCGAGCGCGGCGCCGTCGCGGGCGAGGGAGCTGGGGCGGCAGGCGACGTAGACGAGAGTGTCGGCGTCGAGGTGCAAAAGGGGTCGTAGCGCGGCGGGGTGCAGCCCCCCCCGGGGGGGATCGACCAGCACCTTCACGGGACGGCCCGCCTCGGCGAGCACGCCCGCCAGCAGCTCTTCCACCTTGCCGGCGCGGTACTCTGCCGCGACGCCTAGCGAGGATGCGTTACGATTTGCCTCCGCGACCGCCTCGGCGTTGAGCTCCACCCCGATCACGCGGTCGAAACGCCCGGCGAGCGCGAGGCCGAGGGCGCCGACCCCGGCGTAGAGGTCGAGCAGCGTGCCCCCGGTTCCCAGCGCCGAGGCGATGGTGTCGAGCAGCACCGCCGCGCCCTGGTCGTTCACCTGGAAGAACGCGGTGGGGCTGAGGACCATCGTCGCCCCGCCGAGAGCAGCCGCCAGCGTGTCGCGACCGTGCAAGACCTGTCGCAGATCGCCGACGGCCGCGTCGGTGGGACGGTCGGTGGTGTACCACAGCACCCCGGCGGCCCCCCAGCCGGCCGCGTGCACCCTGAGCCAGGCCTCGTGCTCGGCGGTGCCGGCCGCCGTGTAGACCAGCGCGAGGACGCCGTCGCGACCGGCGCGGAGCGCGAGGTGGCGCCAGAAGCCAGCGTGGGACCGCGGGTCGTAGGGAGGAAAGGGCGAGGCGTGGACGTCGCGACGCACGCGCCCGAGCACCTCGTTGATGCGCGGATCGGCGATGGCGCAGGCCGGCACGTCCACCACGCGATCGAAGCGCCCGGGCCCGTGGAAACCGAGGAAGTGACCAGCCTCGCCGGTGGCACCACTCGCCATCTCGGCGCGGCTCATGTACCGCTGCGGGCCGAAGCTCAGCTCGATCTTGTTGCGGTAGCCGTAGCCCTCGCCGCCGGTGCCCCGCATCGCGCCGCAGCCGCCGAGCAGGGCAACGAGCGCGCGCAACTTCTCCTCGCGTTGTCGCGACACGGGCAAGGACTGGTAGAGGCAGCCGCCGCAGGTGCCGAACAGCGCGCAGCGAGCGGGGATCGCGTCGACGTGGGGCCGCGCGACCGAGAGTAAGGCGCCGTGGGCCGCGCGCCCCCCCGCGAGCACGAGGCTGCCGGGGATCGCGCCGCGAACCGACCAGCGTCGCCCGCGCTCGTCGAGGCCGGTGGCCACGCCGTTGGCGTCGAGTCCATCGATGTTGACCGGCACCGGTGCGCGCACCGGGTGCTGCTATCGCAGATCGGCCAGCGCCTGCTTGATCAACTCTCCAGCCGCGAAGGTGAAGTTGGCCCTGCCCTGGCCATTGAGATGCACGTCGTCCTCGTAGTCGCCCCGGTGGAGCTCCGGCGCCGGCAGGATCCGCCCGCCCAGCCCCCGCAACCAGCCCTCGATCCGGGCCTGGTCGCCGCTGCGCGCCTGCCCGCTGCGCGGCGACACCGGCATGGGTAGGAACAACACGGGGATCCCAGCCGCGTGCGACTGGGTGACGAGACGCCCCAGGTAGTGCAGCGCCGCCTCCTCGGCGGCGGATCGCCCGCCGCCGGGCGGCTTGCCCTCCGGCGGATCGCGCGAGAGGCTGCGCGCGCCCGCCATCCACCACGCCCAGTTCCCGAAGTAGGCCCGGTAGCGATAGAAGTAGGAGGCCCGTCGCAGGTAGAACTCCGCCTGGCAGGCGAGCGTGGCGCAGCTCCAGCGGGCGATGTCGGGCACGTCGCTCCAGCGGGCCAGGTCCATGGCCTGGCTCTGCCAGGGCGATGGCGCCCGGTACAGGTCGCCCATCACGTAGAGGATCACGATGGCGTCGAGCTTCGCGGGATCCAGGAGGTTGCTCTGCGCGAGGTACCAGTCCAGCGGCCCGCTGCCGGTCGAGGAGAGGTTGTGGACCCGGCCCCCCTCGCCGAGCACCCCGCCGAGGAGCCGGGTATCGAGAGTCTGCTCGCCGAGGCAGGTGCCGTAGAGCGAGACGTCGACAGTGTCGGCCCGCATCTCCGCGGCGGCGGCTCGTGCGCGCGCCACCATCTCGCCGGGCGCGTGGTAGCCGATGCGAGCGTAGGCCTCCAGCGACAGCAGCGTCGCGACCGCGACCAGTGCAGCCACCCAGCCGGGGAGGGGACTAGAACTGAAAGAGTCTACAGGATTCCGCACAGTAGACCGAAAGAGTAAGGTTTAGCCTGTGTTCTCGCCGACGAACCCGCGCGACGGCGCCGCAGCGAGCGCACGATTCGACCGCAGTTTTCCGCAGGCGTGTGGGGAAGATGTGGGGTGCTCCGAGCGCGCCGATAGCCCGGCGACAGTGGCGGGTCTACTCGACGGTGCCTCGCTGTCGCGCGTGTCGCGCCCGCGGCCTTCGCCGCCGAAGGCCTGCTCATC
>Ga0194131_10002200_pt1 | contig 32276 bp, 30 predicted proteins | sample TA2KigO120mmetaG_FD_148631 | JGI IMG/M metagenome (GOLD analysis project Ga0194131, IMG submission 148631) | Freshwater microbial communities from Lake Tanganyika, Tanzania - TA2015053 Kigoma Offshore 120m | ecosystem: Environmental > Aquatic > Freshwater > Lake | place: Tanzania: Lake...
CTCGCGCAAATCGGTGGAAAGAGGTCGGGTCATGAGCTGCTGGCCTCCAACCCAGCCAGCAGCTTGAATCACAATCCGTAGCCCAACGGAATCCCTATCGATTCAGAAAAACGGTGAACCGCTCTAGTTCTTTGTTTTGACGCGTTTTCTTGACGCGAACCGGTACCCACTTCGCTCGAAAACGCTATAACGCCCGGCGATTTTTTTGTCCGGCAGCGCGCGTTACGCGTAGCGGCCGTGGCAGTGCTTGAACTTCTTGCCCGAACCGCACGGGCAAACCTCGTTGCGGCCGACCTTGCCCCAGGTCGAGGGGTCGTTGGGATTGCGCTCGGCGGCCGGCTTCGGCGTGATCCCGGCGCGCGCCAGCGTCTGCGCGCCGGCTTCCGCCAGCGCCAGTTCGTCCTCGCCGGTGCTCGGGTCGACGTGGTGCGCCTGCATCGGCGGCAGTTCGGGCGACTCTTCCTGCTGCTGCACGACCTCGACGCGCATGAGCTGCGCGGTGACCGCTTCGCGCAGGTTCTGGCTCATGCTCTCGAACAGGTTGAACGCCTCGGCCTTGTATTCGTTGAGCGGATCGCGCTGGCCGTAGCCGCGCAGGCCGACCACCTGCCGCAGGTGCTCCAGCATCAAGAGATGCTCGCGCCACAGATGATCCAGCGTCTGCAGCAGGATCGACTTCTCGACGTAGCGCATGACGTCGGGGCCCCACTGCGCGACCTTGGCCGCCATGTGCTCGTCGGCGCGGCGCTCGATGCGCGCCAGAAGCTCTTCGTCGGCGATGCCCTCTTCCTTGGCCCATTCGTCGACCGGCAGTTCGAAACCGAGCACGCGGGTCAATTCCTGCTTGAGCCCGGCGACGTCCCACTGTTCCGGATAGGCGTCTTCCGGCACATGCTTCTTCACCAGATCCTCGATCACGGCATGACGCATGTCGCCGACGATGTCGGCCGTCAGGTCGTCGGACATCCACTCCACGCGCTGGTCGAAGATGACCTTGCGCTGGTCGTTCATCACGTCGTCGTACTTCAGGATGTTCTTGCGCAGGTCGAAGTTGCGCGCCTCGACCTTCGACTGCGCCTTCTCCAGGGCCTTGTTGATCCAGGGATGGATGATGGCCTCGTTCTCCTTGAGCCCGAGCTTGGTGAGCATACCGTCGAGCTTGTCGGAGCCGAAGATGCGCATCAGGTCGTCTTCGAGCGACAGGAAGAACTTCGAGCGGCCCGGATCGCCCTGGCGGCCGGAACGGCCGCGGAGCTGGTTGTCGATGCGGCGGCTTTCGTGGCGCTCGGTGCCGAGCACGAACAGGCCGCCGGCCTTGAGCGCCATCTCCTTGAGCCGCGCGACCTGGTCGCGGATTTCCTTGGACCGGCGTTCGTGCTCCGCGCCTTCGACGCCCTGCAATTCCTGCTTGATCCGCATGTCGGCATTGCCGCCGAGCTGGATGTCGGTGCCGCGGCCGGCCATGTTGGTAGCGATCGTGATCGCGCCCGGCACGCCGGCCTGGGAGACGATATAGGCCTCCTGCTCGTGGTAGCGGGCGTTGAGGATGGCGAAGACCTTCTTCTTCGTCGCCGCCTCATCGCCGCTGTAGAGCGCGGCGAAAGCGTTCGGGTCCGTGAAGTCGTGCTGCTCCCAGCCCTGCTTGCGCAGCATTTCGGCGAGGCTTTCGGACTTCTCGATCGACGTCGTGCCGACCAGCACCGGCTGCCCGCGCACCTTGCATTCGTCCAGCAGCGCGGTGATCGAGCGGTATTTCTCGACGTTGGTGCGATACACCTCGTCGTCCTGGTCGTCGCGGACCATCGGCATGTTGGTCGGAACTTCTACGACCTCCAGCTTGTAGATGTCCATGAACTCGTCGGCCTCGGTCATCGCCGTGCCGGTCATGCCTCCGAGCTTCTCGTACATGCGGAAATAGTTCTGGAACGTGATCGAGGCCAGCGTCTGGTTTTCCGGCTGGATCGGCTGGTGCTCCTTGGCCTCCAGCGCCTGATGCAGGCCTTCCGAATAGCGGCGGCCCGGCATCATGCGGCCGGTGAACTCGTCGATGATCACGACTTCGCCGTTGCGGACGATGTAGTCCTTGTCGCGCTGGAACAGCTTATGCGCGCGCAGCGCCTGATTGACGTGATGGACGATGGAGACGTTTTCGACGTCGTAGAGCGAGTCGGCCTTCAGGATGTTGGCCTCGCGCAGCCACTGCTCCATCTTGCTCATGCCGATTTCGCTGAGGTTGACGGTGCGTTGCTTCTCGTCGACCTCGAAGTCGCCCTTCTCCAGCCGAGGGATGAAGGCGTCGATGGTGTTGTAGAAGTCGGAGCGGTCGTCGAGCGGACCGGAGATGATCAGCGGCGTACGCGCCTCGTCGATCAGGATCGAATCGACTTCGTCCACGATGGCGAAGATATGGCCGCGCTGGACCATGTCCTCCATCCGGTACTTCATGTTGTCGCGCAGGTAGTCGAAGCCGAGCTCGTTGTTGGTCCCGTAAGTGACGTCGCAATCGTACTGCTTCTTGCGCTCCTCGTCGTCGAGGCCGTGCACGATGATGCCGACCGTAAGGCCGAGGAACTTGTAGATCTGCCCCATCCACTCGGCGTCGCGGCGGGCGAGGTAGTCGTTGACGGTGACGACGTGGACGCCGCGGCCGGCGAGCGCGTTGAGATAGACCGGGAGCGTGGCGACCAGCGTCTTGCCTTCGCCGGTCTTCATCTCGGCGATCCGGCCTTCGTGCAGGATCATTCCGCCGATCATCTGCACGTCGAAATGGCGCTGTCCGATGGTGCGCTTGGCGGCCTCGCGCACGGTGGCGAAGGCGGGCACGAGAATGTCGTCGAGCGACTTGCCTTCGGCCAGTTCCTTCTTGAACGCATCGGTGCGCGCGCGCAGCTCGTCGTCGGACAGGCGCACCAGTTCCTGCTCCATCGCGTTGATCTCGTCGACGCGCGGCTGGAACTTGCGAATGCGCCGGTCGTTGGAGGAGCCGAAAAGCTTGCGGGCGACGGCGCCGATCATTGAGATTCGGTCCTTAGCTGTGGCTGGCCGCCGGCAGCGGCCGCGCGAAACGAATTGCGGCACTTCTCGGGCAATTGCAACGGGATAGCCAACATCGAGCAGGGCCGCGCGGCAGTCGAGACATAGGAGGGGGTCAAAGCCTTGTCAATTAGTGCAATTCCGGCCGGTTTCGGTTCACCGCCGGGGAAATGCAGCGGATCACGGCCTCGTTAATGCCGGCGGGCATTCAATCGTTGCCAAGCCGAACCGATTGGGCGAAAAGTCGCGGTTATCCGCCCCTGTTTGGCGGGCTCATTTCATTCAAAGGACCGCCATGATCGCCCCATTCGCCACCCGCCTCGCGCCGCCGCGGGCGCCGGGTCTCAAGTTGATTCCGATCGCCGCCCTGGCCGCCGTCTTGTTGCTCCCGGCGGGAGGCACACCCGCCCTTTCTCAGGCCGATCCTGTCGTTGCCAAAGTCAACGGCGCCGAAATCCGCCAGAGCGATATCGACCTCGCGGAGGAGGACCTGGGCCAGCAAGCGCAACAGATGACCGCCGAGGCGAAGCGCGAATATCTCGTGGGCTACGTTGCCGACATCATGCTCGCGGCCAAGATGGCCGAGGGCAAGAAGGTGACGGATCAGAGGGAATTCAAGCAGCGTCTCGCGTTCATCCGCAACAAGCTGATGATGGAGTTGATGCTGCAGGCCGAGGGCAAGGCCGCCGCGACCGACCAGGCCATGCGCAAGGTTTATGACGAAGCGATCACGCAGATGGCTGCCGAGATGGAAGTCCGCGCGCGCCACATCCTGGTTGCGACCGAGGCCGAAGCGAAAGCCGTTCTCGCCGAACTCAAGAAGGGCACCGACTTCGCCGAACTGGCCAAGCTCAAGTCCAAGGATCCGGGCGCGGCCGCCGAAGGCGGCGACCTCGGCTATTTCGCCAAGGACCAGATGGTGCCGGAGTTTGCCGACGCCGCGTTCAAGCTCGAAAAGGGCCAGCTCTCCGAGCCGGTGAAGTCGCAATTCGGCTGGCACGTCATCCGGGTCGAAGACAAGCGCAAGAAGCCCGCGCCGGAGTTCGAAAAGGTGAAGGAGCAGCTCGAAACCTTCGTCGCGCGCCGGGCGCAGGCCGAAATCGTCGCCAAGCTCCGCGAAGGCGCCAAGATCGAGCGTCTGGACAAACGCTGACCCGTCTCAAAGTTTTGGGGTTTAGTGCGATGGCCGGACTTGTTCCGGCCATCGGCGTTTTTCTAGTGTGGCTTACGACTCCGACCGAGTTGCCCGGCTAAAAGCCGACCCGTGACAAACCGCAGAGGACCACCCGTGGCTGGCCCGTCTCCCGTCTCTCCCCTCGCGCCGAAATCCGTTCCCGCCATGCCGAAGATCGCGGGCGTGAAGCTCGCGACCGCCGCTGCCGGCATCCGCTACAAGGACCGCACCGACGTGCTGCTGGTCCTGCTCGATCCGGGCACGACCGCGGCCGGCGTGTTCACGCGCTCCAAGTGCCCGTCGGCGCCGGTGGAGTGGTGCCGCGACAGACTCAAGGGCGCAAAGCCCCGAGCGCTGGTGGTCAACTCCGGCAACGCCAACGCCTTCACCGGCAAGACCGGCCGGCAGGCCTGCCAGTTCACCGCGCAGATCGCCGCGCGCGCCATCGGCTGCAAGCCGGCCGACATTTTCCTCGCCTCGACCGGCGTGATCGGCGAGCCGCTGAAGGCGCAGGCCTTCGACGGCGTCATGGACAAGATGGTCGGTGCGGCGCGCGCCGAGCCCTGGCTCGACGCCGCCAAGGCGATCATGACCACCGACACGTTCCCCAAGGTCGCGACCGCGCGGGCCAAGCTCGGCAATGCAACGGTCACGATCAACGGCATGGCCAAGGGCGCCGGCATGATCGCACCCGACATGGCGACGATGCTGTCGTTCGTGTTCACCGACGCACCGATCGGCGCACGCGCGCTGCAAGCGCTGCTGAGCGAGGGCGTCACCGACACGTTCAATGCCGTCACCATCGACGGCGACACGTCCACGTCCGACACGCTGATGATGTTCGCAACCGGCGCCGCGGCCGAGCTTGGCGCGCCGCGGATCGCGAGCGCCGGCGACAAGCGGCTGGCCGCGTTCCGCAAGGCGCTCAACGCCGTGCTGGCCGATCTCGCCGAGCAGGTGGCGCGCGACGGCGAGGGCGCGCGCAAGCTCGTCGAGATCACGGTCGAGGGCGCGGTGTCGAAGCCGAGCGCGCGGCGCGTCGCCATGTCGATCGCCAACTCGCCGCTGGTGAAAACCGCCATCGCCGGCGAGGACGCCAACTGGGGCCGCGTGGTCATGGCCGTCGGCAAGGCCGGCGAGCCCGCCGACCGCGACCGGCTGTCGATCTGGTTCAACGGCATCCGGGTGGCGCACAAGGGCGCGCGCGACCCGTCCTACGACGAAGCGACGGTCTCGAAGGCGATGAAGAGCCCGACCATCGCGCTCAAGGTCGCGCTGGGGCTCGGCCGCGGTTCGGATCGGGTGCTGACCTGCGACTTGACCAAGGAATACGTCGCGATCAACGGCGATTACCGGTCGTGATGGGCTATGCTGAATTAAGGCTTCGTTGACCCTTTCACGGATGTAACGCGCCTGACGGGTCGAATTGAACGCCTCTTAACCTAGACGGGAATACGGTCGGGGCCGGGTCGTGAGCGTCAAACTCGTTCTGGTCGCCGCCTGCGCCCTCATCGACGCCGACGGCCGCGTGCTGCTCACCGAGCGGCCCGCCGGAAAGTCGATGGCGGGGTTGTGGGAATTTCCCGGCGGCAAGATCGAGCAAGGCGAGCGGCCCGAGGAGACGCTGATCCGCGAGTTGAAGGAAGAACTCGGGATCGTCGTCCGGGAGCCGTGCCTCGCGCCGCTGACGTTTGCGAGTCACAGCTATGCGGAGTTCCACCTCCTGATGCCGCTCTACGTTTGCCGGCGCTGGGAGGGAATTGTGACGCCGCAGGAAGGACAGCGTCTCGCCTGGGTCCGGCCGAACCGGCTCAGGGACTACAAGATGCCGCCGGCGGACGAGCCGCTGGTCGCGCATCTGACGACGCTGCTGTGAAGGGATGGACGTCATGACCGAGATGCAGTCGCTGCGCACCGCCGCCGGCCGCGAGATCGTGCGCTTCTGCGCCGACACGCGCGGCGCGACCGCCATCGAATACGCCATGATCGCAGCGGGCGTCGGGGCGTTCATCGCGGCGACGGTGATGGGACTCGGATCGTCGCTGAAGGAAACCTTCTACGACAAGCTCGCCAACCTGTTTTCCTGACCGGCTATCGCCCGGCCTTTTCTCCCGCGGGCAGTTCGCGCGTGCCCAGCGCGTCGGCGAGCCGCGCCTTCGCCGATCCCGGTTGAAGAGGCTTTTGCTGGCTGTCGTGCGGCGCCCAGCCGGACAGCCAGAGAATGTCGAAGGTCGCGCGCACGCGCCCGTCCGGATCGGCAAAGCGTTCGGCATAGACCTCGAACATCCGCGTGAGCGTGGCGCGGCGCAGCGGCGTGCGGCGGCGCTCGGCCAGCACGCTGGTCGCGCCCATGCGGCGCAGGTCGTGCATCAGCGCGAGCGGCGATGGGTAGCGTACCGTCACGCGGTCGACGTCGGTGACCGGAAGCGCGAAGCCCGCGCGCTGCAGCAGCGCACCGAGATCGCGCAGGTCCGCGAACGGCGCGACCCGCGGCGACACGCCGCCCTCGATGTCCGACTCGGCCGCGGCGAAGGCTTGGCGCAATTCGGTCAGCGTCTCGCCGCCGAGCATCGCGGCCATGAACAGCCCGTCGGGCTTCAGCGCGCGGCGGATCTGGATCAGGGTCCCGGGCAGGTCGTTGACGAATTGCAGCGACAGCGCGGAGACCGCGAGATCGAGCGAGCCGTCGCGAAACGGCAGCGCTTCCTCGTCGGCGACGACGCGGAGCGCGCCGTCGCTGACACGTCCCGCGTCCCAACCGGCCGCGGCCAGCGCGTCCACGCGATCCGCAATCTTCCGGCGCACTGCGTCGCCCGGAGTTCCGAGATCGGCGGCAAGCTCGAACCGGCGCAATACAGCCGACAGCCGCTCGCGGAAATCGTCCGCCACCCGTTCGAGCAGGAAGGCCGCGGGTCCGAGCGCCAAGGCCCGGGCGCGGCGGGCGCGCAGCAACGGCCGGTCGAAAATCGCGGATGGAGCCATCGCCGCATCTTAAGGGCTCGGCGCGGCCCGCGGGAGCCCGCCTACTTGCGGAGCTTGCGGCCGACCCGCACCTCGACCGCGCCTTCCGGCACTTCGCCGTTCAGATAGACCGTGTTGTCGGCGGCGAGCCCGAATTCGCGCACCACGTTGACCAGCATCTTGGTGCCTTCCGAAATGCGGCCGGCGCGCGCGTCGGTCTCGTTGAGCGTGACTTCGATCCCGACCGGATCGCGGTCCCATTGCCGGAACATGATGCCGGCGTCGCCGCCGTGGTCCCAGCCCGCCGCCTCCAGCACCGCGATCACGTCCTCGGCGAAGGCCTTGCCGTCCTCGTCGTCGCGGATCGAGGCGACGGTCACGCGCTGGCCCGCGAACGGCTTCAACGCGGCGACCAGAACGGCCTTCTCGTCATCCGACAAGCGTTTGCTCGCCTGGACGAACTCGAACTTGGCAATCTTCGCCATCGCTGCGCTCAACTCGGCCTCAGCCTCGTTCAGCTTGCGCTCGGAGTCGCGCAGGAGCTGATGAAGCTTCGCAACTTCCGTTTCCTGCCGCGCGCCGCGATCGGCGAGCGGCTTGAGCGCCTGCTGGGCGCGCGCGGCGACGGCGGTCTCGGCCAGCATGTCCTTGCGCTGGCCGTAGGCGAAGGCGACGACCTGGGCACCGATCAGGATCGCCACCGCGGCGGCGGCGGCGACGGCGACGATGTCGCCACGAAGGCGCATACCGGCAAACGTGAGCTGGTCCGGCCAGATTCCGGCGCGCAGCCCGAAATAGGCGGCGGCCGCGCACGCGACCAGCACGACGAGCAGGACCAATCCCAGCATTTCGAAAATGCCGTGAACCTGCGTCACCGTCTGAAGCGAATCCCAACCCGGCATGGTTCTGCTCGCTTTCGCGGCGCGGCGTTAACCAACTGCGGCAGCCGTTGAGGCGCGGTCATAACAGCGGTAGCCTTTTGTCCGTGCAAGCCCCGTTCGCAAAGACCGTAAATGCGCCTGGGCCACCGTCTGGGCTTTCCCGCATTGGGACGCCGTTTCGCGCCCTGTTCGGCCGGACGCTGAACGTGGCGCTGCCGACGCTGTGCCCGTCCTGCCGGGAACTCGTCGGCGGCGACGGCCTGTGCGGTGCCTGCTGGGCCAAGCTCTCGCCGATCGAAGCGCCGTATTGCGAACGGCTGGGCATCCCGTTTGCCTACGATCCCGGTCCCGGCGTGCTGTCGATGGAGGCGATCTCCGATCCGCCGGCCTACCACCGCGCCCGCGCCGCCGTGCGCTACGACGACGTGGCGCGCACCATGGTGCACGCCCTGAAATACGGCGACCGGCTCGACCTCGCGCCCGCGATGGGCCGCTGGATGGCGCGGGCCGGCCGCAGCCTGCTCGACGGCGCCGACGCGCTGGTGCCGGTGCCGCTGCACTGGCGCAGGCTGTGGGCGCGGCGGTTCAACCAGTCGATGCTGCTGGCGCAGTCGATCGCGCGGGAATCCGGTATTCCGGTCGCCGACGGCGCGCTCAAGCGTGTCAAGGCGACGGCGCAGCAGGTCGGGCTGTCGCAGTCCGAGCGCGCGCTGAACGTCCAGGGCGCATTCCGCGTGCCGCCGGACACCAAGGCCGAAGTCGCCGGGCGGCGCCTCGTTCTGGTCGACGACGTGCTCACATCGGGCGCGACGACCGACGCCTGCGCCCGGGCCTTGCTGCGGGCGGGGGCCGGCAACGTCGACGTGGTGGTGTTCGCCCGGGTTGTGGACGCCATTCGCGCGCCCATATAGATATGTCCGCGCCGGACCGCGCGCCGAATCGAACCACCATGGCCCCCGTCGAAATCTACACCACGCCCTATTGCCCCTATTGCCAGTGGGCGAAGGAATTGCTCCGCAAGAAGTCCGTAGACTTCAAGGAATTCGACGTCAGCCGCGACCGCGACCTGCGCGAAAAGATGGTGACGCGCGCCAACGGCCGGATGACGGTGCCGCAGATCTTCATCGGCCAGACGCATGTCGGCGGCTGCGACGACCTCTACGCGCTGAACGACGCCGGCAAGCTCGACCCGCTGCTGCAAACGGGCCAACCCGCATGACCGGCGCAACCGGCAAAGCCTCGACCTTCCGCGTCGGCCTGGTGCAGATGCGCTCCGCCCGTTCGCCGCAGGCCAACCTCGACGCCGCGGTGAAGCTGATCGGCGAAGCCAAGGAAGCGGGCGCCGATTACGTCCAGACGCCCGAGATGACCAACATCATGGAGGTCGGGCGTCAGAAGCTGTTCCCCGCGATCGCCGACGAGGCCGGTGACAACAGTCTCGCCACGTTCCGCGAACTGGCGCACAAGCTGTCGATCCACCTGCACATCGGCTCGCTCGCGATCAAGGTTTCGCCCGACAAGGCCGTGAACCGTTCGTATCTGATCGACCCGCGCGGCGAGGTCGTCGCGCGCTACGACAAGATCCACATGTTCGACGTCGACCTCGCCAACGGCGAGAGCTATCGCGAATCGAACAGCTACAGGCCGGGCGAGAGCGCGGTGCTCTACGACCTGCCGTGGGGCCGGCTCGGACTCACCATCTGCTACGATCTGCGCTTCCCTGCGCTCTACCGCGCGCTCGCAGAAGCCGGCGCGTCGTTCCTGGCGATTCCGTCCGCGTTCACGCAACAGACCGGCGAGGCGCACTGGCACGTGCTCAACCGCGCCCGCGCGATCGAGAACGGCTGCTACGTGATCGCGGCGGCGCAGGGCGGCAAGCACGAGAACGGCCGCGAGACCTACGGCCATTCGATCGTGGTCGATCCGTGGGGCCGCGTCGTCGCCGAGGGCGGCACCGAACCGGGCGTGATCCTCGCCGACATCGATCCGGCGGAGATCGCAGCGGCGCGCGGACGCATCCCATCGCTGCAGCACGGCCGCCGCTTCGAAGTCGTCGAGCCGCTGGCGGAGCCGGCGCACCTGCGCGCGGTGCGGGGACCGGCATGATCAAGTACGCCCTGCATTGCGAGCGCGCGCACGAATTCGAAGTCTGGTTCAAGAACTCGGCCGACTACGACAAGCAGCGCAAGCGCGGGCTTGTGAGCTGCCCGGCCTGCGGCTCCGATAAGATCGTGAAGTCGCTGATGGCGCCGTCGCTGGGCCGCGGCACGAAAAAGGGCGGAGTTGCGGCCGTTCCGGAAGCCGTGCCCGAGACGGTCCCGGCCGCGCCCGATACATCACCTGAAATCAAGTCTCCGGTCGCGATGATGTCGCCGCAGGAGAGCGAATTCCGCGCCAAGCTCAAGGAGCTGCGCGATCACTTGACGAAGAACGCGGAGAACGTCGGCGGCAAGTTCCCCGACGAAGCGCGCAAGATGCATTACGGCGAGATCGAGCATCGCTCGATCTACGGCGAGGCCACGGCCGAAGACGCCAAGGAGATGCTCGAAGAGGGCATCGAGTTTCACCCGCTGCCGGTGTTGCCGGACGAGCGAAATTAAGTTCGGACCGCGGATTGCGCGGCCCGGTGCGAAACGCTCCCATTCGATCCAGAAACATGAGTTGCCGGCCTGAGATCGCGCGAAATCGCGCGATATCGGCGGGAACCTGGCCCCTTTGTGGCACCCTGTCGCAACGACGAACGCCGTTCGATGCGGTAAGTTTGCGGCTCCCCCAAACCCAATCCGGCCGCCGTCCTGCGGCGCAGTTCATTTTTGGAAAGGAGCTTGGCCATTCTAAATTCCAACAAAACCTTGACCGCAAACAACAATTTCTCGGACATCAACGCCTCGAAGGCCAATTTCGACGCGATCTACGAAATGGCCGATCCGCGCGCGTATTTCTCGACGCTGGGCGGCCTCGACTACATGATCCCCGACGTTGCGGAACCCGTCCTCCGCCAGCTCCTGATGGCGCGGTCGGCCGCTGCCGGTACCGAAAACGTCATTCTCGATGTCGGATGCTCATACGGCATCAACGCTGCCGTTCATCGCTTTCCTCTGTCGTTCGACACGCTGCGGCGGCGCTACGCGCGGCGCGAACTGGCGGCGCTCAGCGGCGAGGAAACGATCCGTCTCGACCGGAATTACTTCGCATCGTGGCCCGACACCGGGCTGGCGCGATACATCGGTCTCGACGTCTCCGCGCCTGCGGTCGGCTATGCCAAATCGGTCGGGCTACTGGACGACGGCATCGTCGCCAACCTGGAGGCGGGTCCGCTGTCGGTCGCGCAAGCCAAGATCGCGCGGCGCGCCAATGTCGTGCTCGCCACCGGCTGCGTCGGCTATGTCACCGAGAAGACCTACAACAGGCTGCTCGGCGCAATGGACAGCCCGCCGTGGATCGTGTCCTTCGTGCTGCGGATGTTTCCTTACGACCGGCTCGCCGCGGCCTTCTCCGACCACGGACTGGTCACCGAAAAGCTGCAGGGCGCGACTTTCGTGCAGCGCCGGTTTCGCGACGAAAACGAGTTCATGAGCACGATTGCGACGCTCGAAGAGCTCGGCATCGATCCGTCCGGATTCGAGGCCGAAGGGCTGTTCCAGGCGGACCTCTACGTGTCGCGGCCGGAGAAGGACGTGCGTCACGCGCCGCTTGAAGAGATCGTCACCGTCACCAGCGGGCGCAACAAGGCGCTTGGGCCGCGCTACGTGCGGGTGGAGACGGACGAAGGCACGCAGGTCGCGCTGGAGCCGTAGCTGCGGCCCGAGTGCCGGACTTTTGTGTGCGCATGTCTTGTCCGAAAGCCGGTTCCCATCCCGGATCAAGTCCGGGACAGGCCTTTTCGGGATCATGCGCTATTGCGCCCAGATCAGCAGCGCCACGCCTGCGACGATCATCGCCATGCCGTAGGCCTCGCGCGCGCTCGTCGCCTGCCTGAAGACGAAGAACGAGATCGCCTGCGCGAACAGAACCTCGACCAGACCGATCGTGCGGACGTTGGCGGCGCTGGTCAGCGCGAACGCCAGGAACCAGAACTGCGACGCAGTCGCGCCCATGAAGCCTGCGAACAGCGATTTGCGCCAGGCTCGCGCGATCGCGACCAGCACGCCGCGGTCGGTCGCCAGCAGATAAATCGTCAGCAGCGCCGATTGCAGCACCAGGCCGACGGCCAGCGTGAACGTCGCGGCGACGACGAAGTTCGGCAATCCAAGCGAGAGGATCGCGCCGCGATAGCCGGTCACCGACAGCGCGAGCATCGCGCCCGAGGCAAGCCCGAGCAGCGTCGGCCGCAGGCCGCCCTGCATCGGCGCGCCGCCCTTGAAGGACATCATCCAGACGCCCGAGGTCGCGACCAGGATCGCGACCACGATCGGAACGGTCAGCGGATCGCCGAGAAACAGCAGGCCGAAGATCGCGGCCTGGATCACCTCGGTCTTGGTGTAGGCGATGGTGACGACGAACGAACGGTCGTTCATCGCCGCCAGCATCAGCGCGGTGGAGAAGATCTGCGATCCGGCGCCGAGCAGCACCCATGGCAGGAACGTCGGTCCCGGTGACGGCATGGCGTGACCGGTCGCCGAGATCACGATCGCCAGAAACACCAGCGCGAACGGAAAGCCGAACAGGAAGCGGACGTGCGTCGCGCCGACGGTGCCGAGCGCCGCCGTCAACTCGCGCTGCATGGCGTTGCGCGCGGCCTGGCCCGCGGCCGCGAGCACCGTGAAGACGACCCAGAGCCAGCCCGCGGCGATCATGAATGTGGAGTACGGATTCCGGTTATGCCGGTTCGAGCGCGCGCGCCTTGCCGTCGTCGGCCCATTCGACGACGCGGCCGTTCTCGTTGTCGATCAGCAGGAACAGGTCGAAGTAGCGGATGGTCGGATAGGCGCCGGCGCGTTTCTTGACGCTCTCGTGCCACGCCTGGTCGTGGGCTTTCTTCGCGGCCTCGACCGACGGCCAGATGTAGACGCCGGCGCCGGTGCCCTCGGCCTCGCCGATGCCGAGCAGGAAGTGCTTGCGCAGCAGTTCCGGATTCGCCGACCACTTCGGGATCGTGTGCTTGGCGTCTTCGAGAATCTGCGCGCGGTCCCAGCCCCTGGGCGACGGGAAGGTGACGAATTCGAGGATCATGACCCGCTCTTATTCGGCTAGTGCCGCCGATTTGAAGTTCCTACACCACATGCAGCAAGCTCGATTAGGAACTTCAAATCGAAAAGCGGCACTAGGATCATAGAGTTGCTAGTGCCCCGTTGTTTCCGAAGTTCGTGTAAGAGGATGCCGCAACGTATCACGAACTTCGGAAACGGGGCACTAGGCGTTCGGCGACGAGCATATAATTCACGTCGGTATCGGTCGAGGGCTGCCAGCGGTCGGCGACGATGTTGTAGATCACGCCCTGCTCGCCTGCGACCTCCAGGCCCGCCTGCGTCATCGCGATCTCGAGCTCGTTCGGCGTCACGAACCTGTCCCAGCGGTGCGTGCCGACCGGCAGCCAGCGCAGGATGTACTCGGCGCCGACGATGGCGAGCGCGAAGCTCTTCAAGGTGCGGTTAATGGTGGCCGCGATCATCAGCCCGCCGGGCCGCACCATGTCCGCGCAGCACTGCACGAACGTCGGCACGTCGGCGACGTGCTCGACCACCTCCATGGCGAGCACGATGTCGAACGTCTCGCCGGCGTCCGCCAGGTCCTCGGCGGTCGTGCAGCGGTAGTCGACCGCGACGCCCGACTGCACGGCGTGCTCCTTCGCGGCCTCGATATTGGTCTCCGACGGATCGACCCCCACGACCTCGCCACCGAGCCTCGCCAGCGGCTCGGCCAGAATGCCCCCGCCGCAGCCGATGTCGAGGATGCGCAGTCCTTTGAGCGAGTCGAGCCGCTTCGGGTCGCGGCCGAAGCGCCCGGCGGCCCGGTCCCGGATGTATTCCAGGCGGACCGGGTTGAACTTGTGCAGCGGGGCCATCTTGCCGCGCGGGTCCCACCATTCCGCAGCGAGCGCCGAGAAGCGTTCGACCTCGGCCCGGTCGACGGTGCTCTGGCGCTGCGTGCTTCGGGCCATCCGGACCTCTTGCAGGGTTAATGGGAGGGCGCGGTTGCAGGCCCCGGACCCCATCGGTATGTATACGCGCCTTTTCGGGCCGGCGCCCGCGATTACCGCGCGGCGGGCCCTATCGAACACAGCCGGGATCGCGCAAGGCCCCAAGACTCGATCGGTAATATGGCCCGCTTGGTGATGAAGTTCGGCGGAACGTCGGTCGCAGACATCGACCGCATCCGCAACGTGGCGCGCCACGTCAAGCGCGAGGTCGACGCCGGTCACGAGGTGGCCGTCGTGGTGTCGGCCATGTCCGGCAAGACCAACGAGCTGGTGGCCTGGTGCCGCGAGGCGTCCGCGCTGCACGACGCACGCGAATACGACGCCGTGGTGGCCTCCGGCGAACAGGTGACGTCGGGCCTGCTGGCGATCGCGCTGGAGGGGATGGGCGTCAACGCCCGCTCCTGGCAGGGCTGGCAGTTGCCGATCCACACCAGCAACGCCCACGGCTCGGCGCGCATCCTCGACATCAACGGCGAAGAGCTGGTCAAGCGCTTCAAGGAGCGCAAGGAGGTCGCGGTCGTGTCCGGCTTCCAGGGCGTGCACAAGGAAACCAACCGCATCACCACGCTCGGCCGCGGCGGCTCCGACACGTCGGCCGTGGCGGTCGCGGCCGCGATCCGCGCCGACCGCTGCGACATCTACACCGACGTCGACGGCGTCTACACCACCGATCCGCGCGTGGTGCCCAAGGCGCGCCGCATGGACAAGATCGCGTTCGAGGAAATGCTCGAGCTGGCTTCTCTCGGCGCGAAAGTCCTGCAGGTGCGCTCGGTCGAGCTCGGCATGGTGCATAAGGTCAAGATCTTCGTGCGGTCGAGCTTCGACAAGCCCGAGGACATCGACCCGCACGGCACGCCGCCGGGCACGCTGATCTGCGACGAGGAGGATATCGTGGAACAACAGGTCGTCACCGGCATCGCCTTCTCCAAGGACGAGGCGCAGATTTCGGTGCGCCACGTGCCGGACAAGCCGGGCGTCGCAGCCGCGATCTTCGGCCCGCTCGCCGAGGCCAGCATCAACGTCGACATGATCGTGCAAAACGTCTCGGCCGACGGCGCGACCACCGACCTCACCTTCACAGTGCCGGCGGCGGACTATCAGCGTTCGATCGACGTGCTCGGCAAGGCCAGGGACGCGATCGGCTACGACCACATCGACAGCTCGAACGACGTGGCCAAGGTCTCGGTGATCGGCATCGGCATGCGCAGCCACGCCGGCGTCGCGGCGGAGGCGTTCAAGGCGCTGGCCTCGCGCAGCATCAACATCCGGGCCATCACCACCTCCGAGATCAAGTTCTCGGTGCTGATCGACGCCGCCTATACCGAACTGGCGGTCCGCACGCTGCATTCGCTCTACGGCCTGGACAAGCCCTGAACGGACCCGGGGCGATCCTCCGCCCCATCCGCGGCGACGATCGCTTCCAAAAGCGTCCGGTGCGTCAACCCGGCGTTTACCAGTCGGGCACGACACCCCCCGCAACCGCGGGCCGCGGCGCCGCAGGCGGCCCGCCTTAAACCATTGGTTTCCGGCTCATGGGGTATGGCTCGCCGTCACCGCCGCGCCGGATCGAGGCCGGACCGGGACGGATCGAGGGAATGCGCAAAGCCCATCCGCTGTTCGCCGAACTGGAAGCGTCCTTGTCCAACGAACAGGGATCGCAGCGCTTTACGATGCTGCGCAAGGTGACGGACCTGTTCCTGTCCCAATCGCAATCGTTTTCCAGCGACCACGTCGAAGTGTTCGATCAGGTCATGAATCTCCTGATCGAGCGGATCGAACGCCAGGCGCTGGTCGAACTGAGCGATCGCATTGCCGACGTCGACAATGCGCCCGCCGGGGTTATCGGCCGCTTGTCGCAGGACGACGACATCGAAATTGCCGGCCCGATCCTGGAACGCTCGCCGGTCCTCACGGACAGCGACCTGATCGCGATCGCCGAAACCAAGAGTCAGGCCCACCTCGCCTCCATCGCCGGACGCGCCGAAATCGCCGAGGGCGTCACCGACGTCCTGATCGACCGCGGCGATTCCCATGTGACCCGCAAGGTTACGGAGAACGCCGGAGCGCGAATTTCCGAAGCCGGCTACGCCAAGGTTTGCTCGCGCGCCGAGCAGGACGAATCGCTCGCGGTCGCCATCGCCAACCGCGTCGAACTGCCGCCCGACGTTCTGAACCGGCTGGTCCGCAAGGCGACCGACACGGTCCGGCAAAAGCTGCTCGCGGGCGCCCGGCCGGACCTTCGCGGCCGGATCGTGCAGGTGCTGTCGACCGTCGCCGAAGAAGTCACGCGCAGTGCAACGGTCGTCAAGCACGTCAATCCGCTGATCCGCAAGGATCCCGCGCTGCTGCGGGAGCGCATCGCGCAATGCGCGCAGACCGGCGACATGGACGGAATGGTCGACGCCTTCGCCATGATCTCCGAGGTGCCCGAAAAGACCATCGGCGACCTGGTCAAGCAGTCGTCGGACGAGTCGTTGCTGGTGTTCGGCCGCGCCGCCGGCCTCGCCTGGCCGCAGATGCAGAGCGTCCTGACCGCGACCCTGCCCGACAAGGTGGCGACGCCCGACGCCGTCAAGGCGATCTGCGCCAAGTACGTCAATCTGACGTCGGCCGACGCCGCCCGCGCCGTCCGCTTCATCCGCCGCAGCGCCAACAAGCCCGCCGAAGAACTGCGCAAGCTGGTCTGGGCCGCGCGGCAGTAGCCGGCGGCGATCCGGCGAAGCGCGCCGTGGCCGGCGCATCTCCGCCTTGCGGCAAGCCCCGCTCGTTCGCTATTGAACCGCATGGCTCAGCAAATTTCCTACGCCCAGCGCTTCGAGGACGTTCATCTGATGCGCTGCTTCGGCGCGCAGCGCGAGGGCTTCTTCATCGACATCGGCGCCGGCCATCCGGTCTACGACAACGTCGCTTTCGCCTTCTACCTGCAAGGCTGGCGCGGCATTACGGTCGAGCCCAATCCGTGGCTGGCGCAATTGACCGCAGCCGTGCGGCCGCACGACCGCCGCATCCAGGCGCTGGTCGGCGCCGCGCCCGGCGAAGCCACGTATTATCTTGTCGAGGACTTTCACGGGCTCTCGACCACGGTCGAAAGCAACGCTCAGTCGGCGCTGAGCGAATTCGGCAAGCGCTCGCAATCGATGACCGTGCCGGTCACGACACTCGCCACGCTCTGCAGCGAATTCGCGCCCGGCACGATCGACTTCCTCAAGATCGACGTCGAGGGCGCCGAGCGCGACGTGCTGACGGGCGGCGACTGGACGCGCTTCCGGCCCAAGGTCGTCCTGCTCGAGGCGCTTGCGCCGGTGACGCTCGAACCGGCCTGGGACGCCTGGGAACCGCTGCTGCTGTCTCAAGGGTATCGCTTCGCTTTCTTCGACAGCCTCAACCGCTATTACGTCGCCGAGGAGCATGCGGCGCTGGCCGAACGGCTTGCCGCGGCTCCCGCGGCGTTTCCGGGGATCGTGCCGTTCCGCGATTTCGGTCGGGCGGCGGACGATCCGGCCCACCCGGACCACGCGCTCCCCAGGCTGCTCGCGGGCGCCGACATGGTACGGCTCCCGCTCATGCCGCCAGCCGAGGCGGCACGCCGCCTGACCGCGGGCCTCGATGCGGCCGCGCTTCGGCGCGAAGCCGGGCCGGCCGAGATCGACGCCGCGCATCGCAGACTGTTCGGCGCGCCGCCGCCCGGCGGCTGGCACGCCGGCCTGCGGCTGCCGCCGCAAGCCACGGTTTCGGAGCTTTACGGGCGAATTCCGGAATGCGACGCATTCCGGGCGGCGTGCGGGCGGATATCCGCAAGTTACGCGTGGTAGCCGATACCGCCGTTTGGCTTGCAGTTCGCATGGGCCATTCGCTATAGCCCTTGCACTATGCGGCACTAAGGAACCGGCCAATGCGTGGCGCGCTTGGCGGCCCGCGCGTGCTGTTGCGCCGGCTTCGCGAAGTGATGGCGGAGCCGGTCAGCGCGCAGGAACGCCTCGACAAGGTTGTCGTACTGATCGCCGCCAACATGGTGGCGGAGGTCTGCTCCGTCTACGTGTTGCGCGTAGACGGCACGCTCGAACTGTACGCCACCGAAGGCCTCAAGCGCGAAGCCGTCCACCAGACCGTCCTGCGCCAGGACGAAGGCCTCGTCGGCCTCGTTGCGAGCGAGGCGCAGCCGGTCAATCTCTCCGAGGCGCAGACGCACCCGGCCTTCTCCTACCGGCCGGAAACCGGCGAAGAGATTTATCACTCCTTCCTCGGCGTGCCGATTCTGCGCGCCGGCAACACGCTCGGCGTTCTGGTTGTGCAAAACCGCGCGCGCCGCACCTATTCGGAGGAGGAAGAAGAGGCGCTGCAGACCACCGCCATGGTGCTGGCGGAGATGATCGCCTCGGGCGAGTTGCTCTCCATCGCCAAGCCGGGCGCCGAGCCCGCAATCCGGCCACGGTTGCATCTGACCGGCCAGGCATTGTCCGACGGCATCGCACTCGGCCACGTGGTGCTGCACGAGCCGCGCGTCACCGTGAAGGACGTCATCGCCGACGACGTTCCCAAGGAGCTGAAGCGCCTCGACGAGGCGATCGCCACCTTGCGCGCCGATCTCGACCTCATGCTGGAGCGCGGCGAAGTCGCAGACGGCGGCGAGCACCGCGACGTGCTCGACGCCTATCGCATGTTCGCGCACGACAAGGGCTGGCTGCGCCGCTTGCGCGAAGCGGTGATGACCGGCCTCACCGCCGAAGCCGGCGTCGAGCGCGTGCAGTCCGACAACCGCGCCCGCATGCTGCGCGTCACCGATCCCTACCTGCGCGACCGGCTGCACGACCTGGACGACCTCGGCAACCGGCTGATGCGCCAGCTCATGGGCCAGGACCACGCCCCGCCGCGCGAGCAGTTGCCGGACAGCGCGATCCTGGTGGCGCGGTCGATGGGCCCGGCGGCGCTGCTCGACTACGACCGCCGCAAGCTGCGCGGCCTCATTCTGGAAGAGGGCGGCCCGAACTCGCATGTCGCGATCGTCGCGCGCGCGCTCGGTATCGCCGCGGTCGGCGAGATCGAGAACATCTCGGGCCTTGTCGATCCCGGCGACGCGGTGATCGTCGACGGCGCGACCGGCGACATCCACATCCGGCCGCCGAGCGACATCGAGAGCGCCTACAGCGAGCGGGTCAAGCTGCGCGCGCGCCGGCAGGCGCAATACCGCGCGCTGCGCGACAAGCCCTGCGTCACCAAGGACGGCGAATCCATCGCGCTGATGATCAACGCCGGGCTGCTGGTCGACCTGCCGCATCTGTCCGAAACCGGCGCCGGCGGGATCGGGCTGTTTCGCACCGAATTGCAGTTCATGATCGCGACCGAAATGCCGCGCATCAGCGAGCAGCTTGCGCTCTATCGCGCCGTGCTCGACTCCGCAGGCGACCGGCCCGTAACCTTCCGCACCCTCGACATCGGCGGCGACAAGGTGCTGCCCTACATGCGGGCCGAGGTGGAGGAGAACCCGGCGCTGGGCTGGCGCGCGATCCGGCTCGGACTCGACCGGCCCGGCCTGATGCGCAGCCAGATCCGCGCACTGCTGCAAGCCGCGGCCAGCCGCGAGCTGAAGGTGATGTTTCCCATGGTCGCCACCGTCGCCGAGTTCGACGAGGCCAAAGGCATGATCGAGCGCGAGCTCACCTCGCTGCGGCGGCGCCGGCACAAGCTGCCGGACCGCGTCGAAGTCGGCGTCATGGTGGAGGTGCCCTCGCTGCTGTTCCAGCTCGACGAACTGATGCCGAAGGTCGATTTCCTGTCGGTCGGCTCCAACGATCTGGCGCAGTTTCTCTATGCGTCCGACCGCGGCAATCGCCGGGTGGCCGACCGGTTCGACCCGATCTCAGCGCCGATGCTGCGGGCCCTGAAGATGATCGCCGAGAAGGCGCGCGCCGCCGGCAAGCCGGTGGCGCTGTGCGGCGAACTGGCATCGAAGCCGATCGGCGCACTGGCGCTGGTCGGGCTCGGCTACCGCGCGCTGTCGCTGACGCCGTCGGCGCTCGGCCCGGTCAAGGCCATGCTGCTGGAGCTCGACGCCAAGAAGGCCGAGGCGGCGGTCGTTCCGCTGCTGGAAACGGCCTCGCCCAGCCCCAATATTCGCGAGCGACTGGAAAGCTTCGCGGCCTCCGAAGGCCTGCCCCTGTGACGACCATTCCCGAAGCCAAGCTCGACGCGCTGCTCGCCCGGCACGCGGCGATCGAAGCCGAGCTGGCGCAGCAAATGCCGGCCGAGACCTTCGTCAAGCTGTCGCGCGAATTCGCCGAACTCGATCCGGTGGCGGACAAGATCAAGGCCTTCCGCAGCCTTGCGTCCGAACTCGCCGAATTAGAGGCCCTCGCCGCCGACCCGGCGGGCGATCCCGCAATGCGCGAGATGGCGGTCGAAGAAAGGCAGTCGCTGGAGGACAAGCGCGTCAAGCTCGCCGAGGACCTGCGGCTGGCGCTGCTGCCCAAGGACGCCATGGACGAGCGCAACGTGATTCTCGAAATCCGCGCCGGCACCGGCGGCGACGAGGCCTCGCTGTTCGCCGGCGACCTGTTCCGGATGTACGAGCGCTATGCCGCCCGGCAGGGATGGACCACCGAACTGCTGACGGCGAGCGAAGGCACCAAAGGCGGCTACAAGGAAATCGTCGCCGAAGTGCGCGGACGCGGACCGTTCGCCAAGCTCAAATTCGAGTCCGGCGTCCACCGCGTGCAGCGCGTGCCCGAGACCGAAGCGCAGGGCCGCATCCACACCTCCGCCGCCACCGTCGCCGTGCTGCCGGAGGTCGAGGACGTCGACATCGAGATCAGGGACGACGACCTCAAGATCGACACCATGCGGGCGGGCGGCGCCGGCGGACAGCACGTCAACAAGACCGAATCCGCCATCCGCATCACGCACATCCCGAGCGGCATTGTCGTGGCGGTGCAGGAGGAACGGTCGCAGCACAAGAACCGCGCCAAGGCGATGGCGATGCTGCGCGCCAGACTCTACGACGCCGAAAAGACGAAGCTCGACAAGGCCCGCGCCGCCGAGCGCAAGGACCAGGTCGGCAGCGGCGACCGCTCGGAGCGGATCCGCACGTACAATTTCCCGCAAGGCCGGGTCACCGACCACCGCATCAACCTCACGCTCTACAACCTGCCCAAGGTGATGGAGGGCGAGGCTCTGGGCGAGATCGTCGACGCTCTGGTGGCCGACCATCAGGCGTCGCTGCTTGCGGCCGAGGGAGCGGCATGATCGCGGCGCACGCGCTCGCGGACGTTTCCGGCATTCGCGGTGCGACCGTCGAACAGGCGCGCCGCGTGCTGGCGCAGACGTTCCGCGAGGCGGGACTCGACTCGCCGGACCTCGATGCGCGCCTTCTCGTCGGCCACGCGCTGGCGCTCGATCGCACCGGGCTTGCGGTCGACGCGGCACGCCGTCTGGACGGCGCGGAGGCGCAGCGTATCGGCGCTCTCGCCGCACGCCGCCTCGCCCGCGAGCCGGTGGCGTACATCATGGGCATCAAGGAATTCTGGGGCCTGCCGCTGCGGGTGTCGCGTGCGACGCTGGTCCCGCGGCCGGAAACCGAGACCGTGGTGGAGGCGGCGCTTGCGGCCGTCGGCGGCAGGCGCGAACGAACGCTGCGCATAGCCGACATCTGCACCGGCAGCGGCGCAATCCTGCTGGCGCTGTTGAGCGAACTGCCGAACGCCACCGGCATCGGAACGGATATCAGCGCCGACGCGCTCGCGGTCGCGCAATCCAATGCCGATGCGCTCGGGCTCGGATCGCGCGCGCAATTCAAGGTTTCCAACTATGCGGCCGCGCTCACAGGCCCGTTCGATTTGATCGTCTCCAACCCGCCCTACATTGCGAGCGCCGACATCGACGGTCTTGCGCCGGAAGTCCGATGCGAACCGAGACTTGCGCTCGACGGCGGCACGGACGGGCTCGAAGGCTATCGCGCCATCGCCCGTTCGGCGCGCGGCCTGCTCGCAACGGACGGCCGGCTGGTGGTCGAACTGGGCGCCGGCCAGGAGGCCGCGGTCGCTTCGTTGTTCAAGTCGGCCGGGCTTGCGCCGGAGCCTGCGCGCACCGATCTGATGGGCATTCCACGCGCGCTTCCGGCGGGTGTTGCCTTATTGACGCCATGACCGAACAGCATTGTGAAACCGCAAAAAAGCACTTGGATTATCCCTTCAGAGGGACTAGCTTCTGGCCACGGAATCGACCCGATGGTCACATCGCTCAAGCCCGGGGCTGAAGCCCGGCGAGGCGGGCGGTGGACTAGAGAGAACGCCGGGTCAGACGGCAAACAGGATCGCCGAATTCGGGTCAGAAGGCTGCCGGCCGAGCGCGCATCGGGCTAATACGACGCATTAACGACAGCGACGCCCAAGATGAGACACAAGCACCGCCGCGGCTGGATCGCGGCCGGGGGAAAGTTGCGGCCAGCGCGATGAACCGGAGCGTTCAGCCGGCTTGCGCGGGCGCAATCCGCACCGTTGCGGCAGGCGTCGCGAGTTGGGACGCGTGATTACTCGTTGGGTGAATGAACCGGCGGCATCGGACCGCTGCAAACAGGAGTCGGCGACAGGCGAGCCATGAGAAACGGTCAAAACAAGCGCATGCGGGGACGCAACCGTAACAAGGGGCATCACGGTCATCACCACAATCCGCTGACGCGGGTTTACGAGTCAAACGGACCGGACGTGAAAATCCGCGGCACCGCGCATCACATCGCCGAGAAGTATTTGCAGCTGGCCCGCGACGCTGCGTCATCGGGCGACCCCGTCACCGCCGAAAATCACTACCAGCACGCCGAACATTACTCGCGGCTGATCCAGGCGGCGCAGGAACAATTCCGTCAGCAGAACCCGTACTACCAGGCGCCTCCCGGACCCGGCGAAGCGAACCGCGACGAAGCCTTCGACGACGACGGCGACGACACCGGTCAACAGCAGCCGCAGGCGCAGCCGAACTTCGGCGGCGGCCAGCAGCAGCCCTATCCGCCGCGCGAGCAGCCGCAGCCTTATGGCGGACAGCCGCAGCAGCACCAGGGCCGCCCGCAGCACTATCAGCAGCAGCAACCGCAGCAGTATCAGCAGCCGCAGCAGTATCAGCCGCGCCAGCCCGAGCCGCAGCCCGCGCCGATCGACGTCAGCGACGGGGAACGGCTGCCGTCGTTCATCACCGGCTCGCAGGCGCAGCAGCCCGCGATGGGCAACGGCCAGAACGGCCACGACAACAACCAGGGCGGCGGCGAGCGCTTCCCGCGTCACCGCCGGCGGCGTCATCGCGGCCCGCGGCAGGACGGCCAGCCCGGCGGACAGGACTTCCGCGGCGGCGACGAAGGGTCCGACGACTCGCGTCCCGGCAACAGCTAAGCGAACGGTCTTTCGATTGCAGCAGAGCCGGGCCGCAAGCCCGGCTCTGCCTTTTCGGGAACCTTGAGCCTCTTGTTTTGACGCGTTTTCTTGACGCGACCCGGTCCCCACTTCGCTCGAAAACGCTATAGCCGTGCTGCGCCGCGCGGAGCCGGCGACGGCGCCAGCGCCGGTTCGAGCGCCGGCAGGAGCTTGCGCTTTTCGCGGCGCGCCGGGATCGCGCGATAGACCTGCTTGGTCGCCTCGACGATGTGCATGCCCGCGAACGGCGCCGAGATCGTCGCGCCCGCCCGCTCCCAGGCCACCGCCGAGCGCAGGAACCAGCCGCGCGGAATCGGCGGCACGTAGAGCGCCTCGCCCCACGACACCGGCGTGAACCAGGCGTCGCGCAACAGATGTGTGATCTGGGTTCGCGAATAGGGCAGGCCCTGGCCGAACGGCGTCGTGTCCATGCGCGCCCACAGTCCGCGGCGGTTCGGCACCACTGCGAGCAACTGGCCGCCGGCCGCAAGCACGCGCCAGACTTCGCGCAGCAATGCCGTCGCATCGTGCGATATTTCCAGCGAATGCACGAGCAGCACACGGTCGACGGCGGCGTCCGGCAGCGGCAGCTCGAATTCGTCGACCAACGCCGACAGCGCCGGTTGCGTGCTCGGCCATTTCACCACGCCTTGCGCCGCCGGCATGAAGGCGAGGCAGCGCTCGGCCTCCTCGCGGAACGGCCCGAGATAGGGCGTCGCGTAGCCGAGACCGACCATGCGCAGCCCCTTCGCATCGCTCCAGCGCCGCCGGATGGCGCGCCCAATGAAGTGCCGCGCCACCGAACCGAGCCGGTTGGCGTAGAAGTCGCGCAGGTCGACGACGTCGATGCTCATGTGGCAATCCTATCACGGTCCGCCCTTCGGCCGGACGTTCTAGGCCGCGGCAGGCCGTGCTACGGTCGGTCTATAGCGTTTTCGAGCGAAGTGGCTTCCGGTTCGCGTCAAGAAAACGCGTCAAAACAGAAAGCTAGAACCGCCGAGGAGTCGAAATGCCCGCCGAGATCAAGCTGTTTCCCTGCCTGAAGGACAATTACGGCGTCCTGATCCGCGACACCGAAACCGGCCGGACCGCCGCCATCGACGCGCCGGAAGCCGCGCCGGTGGAGGCCGCACTCAAGACCGCCGGCTGGAAGCTCGACGACATCCTGGTGACGCACCACCACGGCGACCACACCGGCGGCATCGCGGAGCTGAAGCAGAAGTACAAGTGCCGCGTGGTGGCGCCTGCGGGCGAGGCGTCGAAGATTCCGCTGGTCGACGAGACCGTGCGCGAGGGCGACACGGTGAAGGTCGGCAATCTCACAGCCAACGTGATCGAGACGCCCGGCCACACCGCGGGCCACATCACGTTCTGGTTTCACGGCGAGAAGGTCGCGTTCGCGGGCGACACGCTGTTCTCGATCGGCTGCGGCCGGGTCATCGAAGGCAGCGCGGAGACGATGTGGGCCTCGCTGAAGAAGCTGCGCGACCTGCCCGGCGACACGCAGGTCTATTGCGGCCACGAATACACGCTGGCGAACATCAAGTTCGCGCAGACGATCGAGCCCGGCAACGCGGCGCTTGCCGCGCGCGCCAAGCAGGCGGCCGATCAGATCGCGGCGGGCAAGCCGACGATTCCGACCACCATCGACGAGGAGAAGGCCGCGAACGTGTTCCTGCGCGCCGACGTGCCCGCGGTCGCGGCCGCGGTCGGACTTGCGGGGAAATCGGCGGCGGAGGTGTTTACGGAAGTCAGGGCGAGGAAGAATAAGTTTTAGCCGCTCGTGTCCCGGGCGACCCCGGCGCTAAGCCGGGGAGACCCGGGACCCCGGTTGAGTCGGAAGCACCGATGCCGACGTTCTATGTGTACATTCTCGCAAGCCGCTATCGCGGCACGATGTATGTCGGCGTCACGAACGATCTCAGCCGAAGGATGGGCGAACACAAATTTGGAGTCGTTCCGGGATTCACAAGGCAATACAAAGTGAACCGCCTCGTCTACTTCGAAGCCTACACTTCGATCCTAGAGGCTCGCGCGCGCGAACGGGCGCTGAAGCGCTGGCATCGCGACTGGAAATTCAAGATTATCGAAGCGATGAATCCGGATTGGCGCGAGTTAACGCCAAGCCTGATTGCGGTCGTATAGAACCGGGGTCCCGGGTCTCGCTCCGCTCGCCCGGGACACGCGCGCCGCGTCAATCCTTCGCGCGCTCCACGTACGACCCGTCCTCGGTCATCACCACGACGCGGGTGCCGGTGTCGATGAACGGCGGCACGTTGGTGCGAACGCCGTTGGAGAGCTTCGCCGGCTTGTACGACGACGACGCGGTCTGGCCCTTGGTGACCGGCTCGGTCTCGACGATCTCCAGCACCACCTTCTGCGGCAGCTGGATCGCCACCGCGTTGCCTTCGTGCATGCTGAGCATCACCTTCATCTCGGGCTGGAGATAGAGCTTGCCGTCGCCGACCAGGTCCTCCTGCAGGGTGATCTGGTCGTAGGTCTCCGAGTTCATGAAGTGGTAGCCTTCGGCGTCGCTGTAGAGGAACGTAAAGTCGCGGTCCTCGACCACGGCGCGCTCGACCTGGTCGGTGGTCTTGTAGCGCTGCGACATCTTCACGCCGTCGCTGATGCGGCGCATGTCGATCTGGGTGGTCGGCGTGCCCTTGCCGGGATGGAAGCTCTCGGCGGTCAGAACGACGCAGAGCCTGCCGTCGAGATCGAGAACGTTGCCCTTGCGGACCGAGCTGGCGATAACCTTCACAGGGAATTCCTCTTGCGGACAAAGGGGCCTGACAGCCCTCCAATTCGGGGCGCAACATACCGATCCTGCGCCGGTATGCCAGCCTTTTCCGCAAAAACGACGGGGCTTTCGTGACCATCCTCTCCTCCCCCTGGTGGGACCGTGACGTCTATGCCGACCGGCGGCCGTTCCTGCTGGCGCGGGGCCGGATTCTAACGGCGCTCAGGGAGTGGTTCCGGCAGCGCGGCTTCCTTGAGGTCGAGACGCCGGCGCTGCAAGTCTCGCCCGGCAACGAGACCCACCTGCACGCTTTCGCCACCGAGCTTGCGGCCCCGGACGGGACACGCACGCCGATGTATCTGCACACCTCGCCGGAGTTCGCCTGCAAGAAGCTGCTCGCCGCGGGCGAAACGCGGGTGTTCACCTTCGCGCGCGTGTTCCGCAACCGCGAGCGAACCGCCCTGCACCATCCGGAATTCACCATGCTGGAATGGTACCGGGCGAACGAGCCTTACGAGGCGCTGATGGAGGATTGCGCGGCGATCCTCGCCGAGACCGCCAAGGCCGCGGGCACCGGCGTGCTGCGCCACCGCGGCCGCGAGGCCGATCCGTTCGCGCCGCCGGAGCGCGTCGATGTGACCGGCGCGTTCGCCGCGTTCGCGGGCATCGACCTGATGGCGACATTACCCGGCGGCTGGCCGGACCGCGATGCCTTCGCGGCGGCGGCGCAGACCGCGGGCGTGCAGACCGCCCCCGACGACGACTGGTCGGACATCTTCAGCCGCGTGCTGGTCGAGCGGATCGAGCCGCGGCTCGGGCGCGACCGCGCGTCGCTGCTGGACCGCTATCCGTCGCCTGAGGCCGCGCTGGCGCGCCCCGCCGACGATCCGCGGCTCGCGCGCCGTTTCGAACTCTATGCCTGCGGCGTCGAGCTTGCGAACGGATACGACGAACTGACCGACGCCGCCGAGCAGCGCCGCCGCTTCGAAGCGTCGATGGCCGAGAAGCAGCGCCGCTACGGCGAGCGCTATCCGATCGATCCTGACTTTATTGCCGCGCTGCCGGCCATGCCGCAGGCGAGCGGCATCGCACTCGGCTTCGACCGGCTGGTGATGCTCGCAACCGGCGCGGACCGGATCGAACAGGCAATGTGGGCGCCGGTCGCGGGCGGAGAGCGCTGAACGCGTCGCATTGACCGGCGCACAGCGGCGGCCCTAGGCTTGCGCGGGTGCCCAAACGCCGACGGCGCAGCCGCCAACGAGATCGCAGCGGGCACGATGCCGAGGAGGAACATGTCATGCGCGTCACCCGCACCTTGACCCGTGCACTCGCCGCTGCGGCCTTGGTCGCCGGCTTTGCCTTGCCCGCGAACGCCCAGTCCTATCCGTCGCGCAACGTCACCATGATCGTGGCGTTCCCGGCCGGCGGTATCGCCGACATCATCGGGCGTCTGGTCGCGACCAAGCTTTCCGACCGGCTCAAACAAAGCGTCGTGGTGGAGAACCGCGGCGGCGGAGGCGGCAACATTGCCGGGCGCGCGGTGGCAACGGCGGCGGGCGACGGCTACACGGTGCTGACGACGACCACATCGATCGCGGTCAACCACACCGCATCCAAGAATCGCGGCTTCGAGACCCGCGATCTGCGCCCCGTCGCGATCGTGGCATTCACGCCCGACGTGCTGGCGGTGCATCCGAGCAATCCGGCGAAGACGCTGAAGGAGTTCATCGCCAACGCCAAGGAGAAGCAGTTCACCTACGGCAGCGCCGGCCCCGGCACCGCGCCGCAGATCCACGCCGAATATTTCTTCGGCCACCTCGCCAAGGTGAAGTATGTGCACGTGCCGTTCCAGGGCGGCGCGCCGGCGATCACGGCCGCGCTCGGCAACCACGTCGATTCCACCCTGCTGTCATTCCCGCCGATGGCGCCGCATTTGCGCAGCGGCGCGCTGCGCGGCCTCGGCATCGCGAGCGAGAAGCGCAACAAGACCATCCCGGGCGTGCCGACCTACGCCGAGCAGGGCTTCCCGAACTTCTATTCCGGCTCCTGGATCGGCATTTTCGCGCCGGCCAAGACGCCCGACGCTGTGGTGGCCCGGCTCAACGCCGAGATCACCGCGCTGATGAAGGAACCCGACGCCGTCGACCGGCTGACCAAGGCCGGTTTCGATCCAATGACGAACACCGTCGCCGAGGCCGAGGCCTACTTCAAGCGCGAGATCGAAAGCTGGGGCAAGATGGTCACGGCGACCGGCTTCTCGAATTGAGCGCTTCGCCCCCGGCGGCTGTCATCGCCCGCGAATGCGGGCGATCCAGTAACCATTGACACTTGTAGCGGGCACGGCCGCGCGTTATCGGTCGCCACGATTGCCGGATGCCCCGCCTTCGCGGGGCATGACGCCGAGGCCGCCATGAACGCCGCGCCGAAAACCCTGCGCCATCTCTCCGAACTGCAGGCGGAGGGGCTAACGCCCGACGCCAGGCGCGCCGCGCTGGAGCGCGTCGCCGCGCAATACGCGGTCGCGATCACGCCCGCAATGGCAGAGCTGATCGACCGCACCGATCCGGACGATCCGGTCGCACGGCAGTTCGTGCCGTCCGAGGCCGAACTGGAAACGCGGCCCGAAGAACGCGCCGATCCGATCGGCGACGATGCGCACAGTCCGGTGGCGGGCATCGTGCACCGCTATCCCGACCGCGCGCTGCTGAAGCTCACCCACGTCTGCGCGGTCTATTGCCGGTTCTGTTTCCGGCGCGAGACGGTCGGTCCCGCGGCCGAACCGCTGACGCCGAAGCAACTCGACGCCGCGTTCGGCTACATCGCCGCGCATCCCAAAATCTGGGAGGTCATCCTGACCGGCGGCGACCCGCTGGTGCTGTCGCCGCGCCGGATCAAACAGACCGTGACGCGGCTCGCCGCCATCGATCACGTGAAGGTCGTCCGCGTGCACACGCGCGTGCCCGCCGCCGATCCGGCGCGCATTACGCCCGCGCTGGTGCGCGCGCTGAAGGCCAAGGGCAAAGCGACCTATGTGGTGCTGCACGTCAATCACGCGCGCGAACTGACCGAGGCCGCGCGCACGGCCTGCGCGGCGTTCGTCGACGCCGGTGTTCCGATGCTGAGCCAGTCGGTGCTGCTCAAGGGCGTCAACGACGATCCCGAAGCGCTCGGCGCGCTGATGCGGGCGCTGGTCGAGTGCCGGATCAAGCCGTACTACCTGCACCACGGCGACCTTGCGCCCGGCACGGCGCACCTGCGCACCACCATAGAACGGGGCCAGTCGCTGATGCGCGCGCTGCGCGGGCGATATTCCGGCTTGTGCCAGCCGGAGTATGTGCTCGACATTCCCGGCGGCCACGGCAAGTCGCCGATCGGGCCGGGCTATCTCACCGGCGAGAACGGCGGCTACACGGTCGAGGACTACAACGGAGCGCGGCATTGCTATCCGCCCAAGGCCTGACCGCCAAGGAAATGTCCGCTGCCGACGTGATCCGGATGCTGGAACTGAAGCCGCATCCGGAAGGCGGCCACTTCCGCGAAACCTTCCGCGACCCGCGCACGATCGAGGGCCGCGCCGCCTCCACCGCGATCTATTTCCTGCTGGCGCGCGGCGAACGCTCGCACTGGCACCGCGTCGACGCCGCAGAGGGCTGGCACTGGTACGCGGGCGCGCCGCTCGATCTGCAAATTCATTCCGGAATTGGCACCGAGACGGTTCGCCTCGGCGCCGATCTGGCCGCGGGCGAGCGCCCGCAGGCCGTCGTTCCGGCCCACGCCTGGCAGGCTGCCGAAACATTAGGCGACTGGACGTTGTGCGGCTGCACGGTCGCGCCGGGATTCGAGTATTCGGGCTTCGAACTGGCGCCGCAGGGATGGCTGCCATGACCGGGCATTGAAATCCAGCCGGCCGGACCGCCCGAAGACGCGGCACAGAGCGCATCGTGCTTGTCAAGTGACGGACGCACACGCCCGATGGCCTCTGCCCGTGCCAGATAGGCTGTGATATCCATTCATTCCGATGGGGACCCGGCGCCAGACCGGGCGGGCGGAATTTTCGTCGATGCCTAGTTTGTGTATATGCCCGGGTCGCGGCAATGCGCGGTTGGCCGTCGCTCGACGGACGCTACTTGCCGGCGCGGCTGTTGTAGCGCCGTTGACATTGGGGCTGTTGGCATCGAACCCCGCCGGTGCGGCCTGCGTCCAGGTCGGCCAAAACGTCACCTGCACCGACACCACGTTCAACTACAACTCCGGCGCACAGGCGAACCTGAACGTCACCGTCCAGGCGGGCGCCATCGTTATCGGCAACAACGGCAACGACGCCATCCGGATCTCGAGCACCACCAGCGCAACGCTGACGAACAACGGCACCATCGACGGCTTTGTGACGATCCTCAGCACCGTCGCGGGCTCCGATACGTTCACCAACAACGGCATCCTGAAGATCACCGATCCGACCGCAAATCTTCAGGAACACTCGATGGTCGGCACCAACTTCACGCAGACGGCCAACGGAACGCTCTACGTCCGCGTCGATTCCAACGATTTCTATGACGGCATCTTCAGCCGGTCGGCCAACCTCAACGGCGGGCTGGTCGTGGTCGTGCAGCCGGGCCTGTATGGCGCCCAAACCACGTTTACAAAGGTGATCAACACATCGACCGGAACAGCGGGCGGCTTCAGCAGCATCCTCACGTCGTCGCCGTTCTTTACGGCACGCACGGCCGTCAATGCCGACCCCAACGATCTCGATGTCATCCTGACGCGCGTCGGCTTCGGGTCCATTCCCAGCATGACCCCCAACCAGCGCGCCGTCGGCAACGCGCTGGAGGGCAGCTACTCGACCACGCTGACCGGCAACGCTGCGACGCTCTACAGCAACCTGCTCGCCGCCAACTCCGTGACGGTCCTCGACAACATCTCCGGCGAAGGCACCAGCGCCACGCAGAATGCGGCGTTCGGCGCCGGCTCGTTGTTCAACAATGCCATGCAGGGCCAGGGCCTGTTCGGCCCGAACGGCGCGATCAACGGCCTGCTGCCGCTGCCCTACGCCGAACCGGCCAAGCCGCGCGGCCACGAGGCCTTCGCCGCGCTGAAGGCGCCGGGCAAGCCGCAGGCGGGCGAGCCGTCGCGCTGGCGCGTCTGGGTCGCGGGCTTCGGCGCGTCCCGAGGCTTCGACGGCCAGACCTCGACCGGCAGTTCGAACCAGTCGGTCCGCAACTACGGCGGCGCGCTCGGGGTCGAGCGAAACCTCAGCCACGATCTGACATTCGGCGTCGCCGTCGGCGGCAGCGGCTCGAACTTCTCGGTCGGCAATCTTTCGACCACCGGCAGAGTGACCGGCGGCCACATCGGCGCCTATGCGGTCAAGGCCTGGGGCGCGGCCTATGGCGCAGCGTCGCTCAGCTACGCGCTGTTCGAGAACGACACCCGGCGAACGATCGTCGGCGTCGGCACGACCGAAACCGCCACCGGCCGATTCACCAGCCATCAAGTCGGCGCCAGGATCGAGCTGGGACGCCGCCATGCGCTGGGCCCGGCCGCCGTGACGCCGTTCGTCGCCATCGAGCCCGCCGCGCTTTGGCAGCAGGGCTACACCGAGACTGCGTCGGGCATTCTCGGCCTGTCGGTCGCCTCGCGCACTGCAACATCCCTGCCGTCGTTCCTCGGCGTGCAGATTGACAGCCGGCACACGCTGTCCGGCGGTGCAACGATCGCACCCTACGCGCGCGCCCCGTGGGTACACGAGTTCCTGCCCAATCGCCGCGTGACCGCGACGTTCGTCTCGATCCCGACCGCGACCTTCACCGTCGACGGCGCCCGGCCGGCGACCGACGCCGCGCGAATCGACGCCGGGGCGAAGCTTGCGCTCCGCCCCGGTCACGCAGTGTTTGCGAATTTCGCCGGCGAATGGTCGAGCCGGACCGACAGCTATTCGGCGACCGGCGGCTATCGC